>Ga0222424_100046_pt1 | contig 292516 bp, 221 predicted proteins | sample 2B2ome_FD_182468 | JGI IMG/M metagenome (GOLD analysis project Ga0222424, IMG submission 182468) | Enriched microbial communities from leaf-cutter ant dump, University of Wisconsin, Madison, United States - 2B200A (version 2) | ecosystem: Environmental > Terrestrial > Nest > Insects nest > Nest...
CCTCGCGTATCATCGAATTAAACCACATGCTCCACCGCTTGTGCGGACCCCCGCCAATTCCTTTGAGTTTCAATCTTGCGATCGTACTTCCCAGGTGGGATACTTAATGCTTTCGCTCAGACACTTATTGTGTATCACAAATGTCGAGTATCCATAGTTTAGGGCGTGGACTACCAGGGTATCTAATCCTGTTTGATCCCCACGCTTTCGAGCCTCAGTGTCAATGCTTGTGTAGCCAGCTGCCTTCGCAATTGGTGTTCTATGTCATATCTATGCATTTCACCGCTACATGACATATTCCGCTAACCTCCACAGTATTCAAGATCGATAGTATCAACGGCAGTTTCCAAGTTAAGCTCGGAGATTTCACCACTGACTTACCAACCCACCTACGCTCCCTTTAAACCCAGTAAATCCGGATAACGCTTGCACCCTCCGTATTACCGCGGCTGCTGGCACGGAGTTAGCCGGTGCTTATTCATCTGGTACCGTCAGTCGAGAAAGAATTCCCTTTTTTCGTCCCAGATAAAAGAAGTTTACAATCCAGAGGACCTTCATCCTCCACGCGGCATGGCTGGTTCAGAGTTCCCTCCATTGACCAATATTCCTTACTGCTGCCTCCCGTAGGAGTCGGGCCCGTGTCTCAGTGCCCGTGTGACTGGTCGTGCTCTCACACCAGTTAATGATCGTTGGCTTGGTGAGCCGTTACCTCACCAACTACCTAATCATACGCACACCCGTCTTCTAGCGCATCGCTGCTATAATAACAATGAGATGCCTCATCATCATCTTACGGAGAATTAATCCAAGTTTCCCTGGGCTATGCTCCACTAAAAGGAAGGTTGTGTACGTGTTCCTCACCCGTTTGCCGGTCTCAAGAAGAGCAAGCTCCTCTCTACCCCACGACTTGCATGTATTAAGCCTGCCGCTAGCGTTCATCCTGAGCCAGGATCAAACTCTCCGTTGTAAATGAGTTTTTGATTCTGACATCTAATTTTCTCTAAAGTAAATTAAACGTGTCAAATCGATTTTTATTTTCGCTTTGACTTACCTTTCTTTTCCTGTCACACTCTCGTGTGACGTAGATTGTGCTATTGCTTCCATACTTTCAAAGATCTTGCAGTCAGAAATTACTCCCCTCCCGCTTTCGATAATACCATGGACTCGAACCATACTCAGAGCGCCGACCGCCGTACCATACTTTATATCTCAAGAACTAACCCCCGCTTCTCCTTCCGTTTCGGGGTTGCAAAACTACATCTTCTTTTTCAAATCACCAAAAAAAATTTAGCCTTTTTTCTATCCTAACCTTGTGTGTGTGAAGAACTTAAAAAGAGCTTTTGAACATTTCCGCTTTTCTAATTGCGGAGTGCAAAGGTACAGCTTCTTTTCTTTTCTGCCAAATTTATTTTTAAATTATTTTGGGAGATTTTTCGTTCTAACTACCTGTATTTTAAGAACTTGTGTTGGTATATTTTGTTGTATACCGTTTGATTTGGGAGTGCAAAGATAGAAGCATTTTTCGTTCTGCCAAATTTATTTCAAAAATATTTCTGTTTTTCTTTTTTGCATGCGGAATAGACCTGCCCTCCCCAGCGGTAACAGCCCTATCTTCAACACCAATAAGCGCCCCACCCTACCTATAATAGAAGCATTATCTTTACCGTTATACACATCATGAAAATTACGATCGAACACCACAACCCGGAATGGAAAAAACATTTCCATAAGATCAGAGCGGAACTGGCGGCCCTAACGGAACCGATGCGCCCGGAGATTGAACATATCGGCAGTACATCCGTGGAAGGACTGGCAGCAAAACCGATCATTGATATCCTGGTAGGAGTACGGGAGGACGATGATCTCAACAGGATCCCACCAGCTTTAATGAGCCATGGATATATCTACTTCGAAAAGTACAATGCGGATATGCCTTATCGCCGCTTCTTTGTAAAACTCAAAACAAGTCCGGAACAGCTATCGTTTCCTGTTCATATTAAACCGGAGGACCCGGTTCCGGCGGCATTGAATGAACAACCGCCCCGGCTGGCACATATTCATGTACTCCCCCTTCATTCAGAACACTGGATCCGCCATATCGCATTCAGAGACTACCTGCGCGCACATCCCCGGGTAACGGCGGCCTATCAACAGTTAAAGGAAGCGCTGGGCAACCGCGAATGGAAAGACAGCATGGAGTACAATGAGGCAAAGGATCCCTTTATAAAAAAAGAAGAACGCAATGCGGTGAACTGGTATCTTCAGCTCCACAATAAACCGGGTGCGTAACACTTTTCGGTTCCGAACGACCAGGGAGCGGGGACATGGATGCGTATGGCAGCAATGGTAATCAAAGCCGGACCTGGTTCCGGAAACGGTGATCAACTACTTAAAAACATGGATACAAAAGAACTCCGGCAGCGGGCCCGGAACATTGCCGGCGAAAAGCGGCTCAACGATTTTGTAGAGATCGGCGGTGTTGGTGCTGCCCTGGAAACGATCGATGGAAATATCTACACCGGTATCAGTATTGATACCGCCTGCTCCATGGGCTTCTGCGCAGAGCACAGTGCCATTGCCGAAATGCTGAAGCATGGCGAATATAAGATCAAGGCAATGATTGCCGTAAACCAAAGCGGACAGGCAGTACCTCCCTGCGGCAGGTGCAGGGAACTGATCAGCCAGCTGTGCCGCACCAATTTACAAACCATCATCGAAATACAGGATGGTATCCAGGTTCCGCTTTCGGAGCTCCTTCCCTATGACTGGAAAGAACAACCCGGTAACGAATGGTAATTACCACTTACCGTCTTATACAGCCGGTTGCCCCGTCTTTTTGTACTATAACCTGAAAGGGCTCCCACTCCTCAGCACCGCTGTTTAGCTTTGTTCAAAAACAATGACAGACGAACAGATCATCAGAAGCAAACTGGCAAAAATGGGTAGTATGTTTCAGGCCCCTACTCCGGGCTTATTTGAAGCACTCTTTACAGAAAACTGTGATTATATCACCTTCAACGGACAGCATCTCAAAGGTATTGAAGAGAATTTCACCACTCACCTCCGGCTCTCCGGTATGAAACTGTTCCGTGGCGCCATATTGGAATCCGGAAACGTACAGATCCGGTTCATTGGTCCGGATACCGCTGTTGCTATAGCAACCGGCGGAATACGATTCCGCTGGCAGAAAAAGCTGCCGGAAAGCCGTCTGTCCATCAATACCAATGTATTCATCCGCCAGCAGAACGGCGACTGGAAGATCGCGTCCTTTCAGAACAGCAGGATCCGCAAACCGGGGTTCCTGCAGCGGTTACTGGCAAAATAGCCCCTTTAAAAAGACACAAAAAGAGCTTCAGACTCCTTTTTCAACCACTTGCTTTACTTTGTATAAAGTTACGTTCCAGTAAAAGGCCAGGTGTTTATAGATCGTATCGGTAGGAAATCCACTTATTGTAAGATCCAGCCGGGTTTGTGTTTCCTGGGGCGTTAATATGAATTCAAACACGGAATAATTGTGCTCCGCTTCTTCAAGTCCCGATAATGAACTGATCTGGTTATATCGAAGCAGCCGCCCCGCTTCCATTGCTAAAACGATCCCTTTGTTTTCAAACGGAAGGTGATGAATTCCCTTAATGACCAGCGGTTGTCCCACGCTCCATGCTGTTAATACTTCCAGCTGCATTTCAGGTTCGCCCATCCATTGCAGCATGATCCCGGGCACTGTTAACGCCTCCCAAACGCGGTGCGGCCCGGCATCGATCATCACCGATTTCCTGATAAGAGAATTTTCTGTTGTCTTCATTTTAAATACAAAGCGAGCCCCTAAATACCGATACAGCATCAGCCGGAGCCATTAACGGGCAAAAGCCGCTTCCTGTTACAACGGCCCCTGTATAACCGCTTTGGTCCACCGGCAGAAAAGATTACTCAGACACCCGTAAGCGCTTTGAACGCGTCGGTGAATTGCATAAAAGCCTGTGCGGTTGAGGCATCGGTTATCTGTCCCTGCGCATCGATCTTCCCCTTCACCCCCCGGATCAATAGCGTAGTAGCTTCTGTGAATGATGCGCCTACCGTTTGCATGATCAGTCTTAACGCTTCATGTCCCTTTATACCGCTTGCAGATGCAGTGATCAATCCGGCCGGTTTTTCCGAAAATACCGTTGTGGCTACACACCACTCGATGGCATTCTTTAATCCGCTCGGAATGCTGAAGACATATTCGGGTGTACAGATCAATACCCCGGCGGCCTGTTCTATTTTATTCCGCAGGATTATCACGGCCTCCGGCGGATTTTTAACGGAAAGCTCCGGATCAAAATGCGGTAATGTTTTTAGCTCGGTATACAGGCTAACAGTAAAAACATCCGCCGTTTGCACTGCAAAATAGTGCGCCAGCTTTTCACTGCCGGATCCCGCGCTGGCGCTGCCGATGATCACTAAAATATTTTTCCGGTGTTCCATCCTGTATTCTTTTCTAACGGGCACAGTTACAATTTATGTACCGCTGCCCCGGTTGTTTAAAATCGAATTTAATAAACATCCATCAATTGAGGACGATAGCTTTTAAATACCCTTGCTTCCGGCGACGGGACAATCTGGGTGACCATTTGAAAGCAGGAATCTCAAATCCCGATTCTGGAATCTGATCCGGATAGCTATCGGAACTGACCACCGAAAGCTGATGGCTAAACACTTGCCCTGCCCGCTCTCCCAGACGACGGATTAAAAAATATTTAATAGCTTAGCATGCTTAAACCGTATTTTCAGATGTCAGCATTCATTACGCAACCCTGGCCCTGGTATGTGGCCGGCCCGCTTATCGGGCTTATTGTTCCGGCACTCCTGCTTTTGGGGAATAAGCCCTTTGGCATCAGTTCTTCGTTGAGACATATCTGTGCCGCCTGCATCCCTTCAAAAATCCCTTTTTTTCAATACCACTGGAAAAAAGAAATATGGAATTTACTTTTTGTTCTCGGCATCTTTTTCGGAGGTATGATCTCCGCTCATTTTCTTACAGACCCGGAGCCGGTAAAAATTGCGCCCCAACTGGCAGCCGACCTGGCCAAAAACGGGGTAACGAACTACGGCCACCTGGTTCCTGCGGATCTGTTTAGCTGGCCATCATTGCTAACACCCAGGGGCGCATTGCTGATGATTGCAGGTGGGTTCCTTGTCGGATTTGGAACACGCTATGCCGGCGGGTGTACGAGCGGACATGCCATCATGGGCCTGTCGAACCTTCAATGGCCGTCCCTGATCGCCACCATTTGTTTTATGATCGGCGGCTTCCTGGCAGCAAATCTGCTCTTACCCTGGATCTTATCCCTGTAACCCTGCTTTAAACTCCTTTATGATCAAAGAAGATAAGAGATTCTCCCAAAAAGCCACGCAGGATGAATTTGCAGAGATACCTGTTTCAGACAGATCCACAGGCAACAGCGCCCAGATAAGGTTCCTTATTGCCGGGATCATTTTCGGGATCGTTTTTACAAAGGCAGAGGTCATCAGCTGGTTCCGGATACAGGAAATGTTTCGGCTGCAATCCTTTCATATGTATGGTGTCATTGGCAGTGCCGTTATCGTTGGCATGCTTTCCATCTGGCTGATCAAAAAGTTCAATATTAAAGCCATCGGCGGGGAAAAGATTGAAATAGCGCCCAAGCGGTTCCATAAGGGGCAGGTGATCGGCGGGTTGATCTTTGGCATTGGCTGGGCGCTTACGGGAGCCTGCCCGGGTCCTTTGTTCGCCCAGATCGGAACCGGCGCTACTGTAGTAATCATTACCCTGTTAAGTGCTGTGGCCGGCACCTGGGTATACGGACGGTTCCGGGAAAAATTACCGCACTAGTAGCCGGCCCTGTTTCAACACCGGCATTTCGCACACCGAAAATCCTCCGTTGTTATGTCAAAAAATTGTACGGTGATCATCGATGCACAGAAAGACTTTACAGATCCCGGATTCGCCTATGCGAAAAGACACCCATCGCTGAATGCCATTGCCATCGTTGCAAAAAAGCTGGATGCACTGCTCCGGGCAACAGCCCCGGAGCGGGGGATCATTGTTTATTCAAGCTATCAGGAGGATCAGTTTGGTGATGGATTCGCGGCCTGTATACCCGGTACCGAAGGGCACAGGATCAGCCTCCGGACAGATAAAGCCTTTGTAACATTTGAAAAAACCGGTCATAGCTGTTTTTCATCAAAAGCTTTTTCGGATCACCTGGTACAACAACAGGTTACCGGCCTGCTGCTCTGCGGTTTCCTTACGGAATACTGTGTAAAGGCTACGGCGCTCGACGCGCTGGCCCAGGGATACCGGATCACCATTTGTCCGGACCTGGTTGGATCTGCTGATGAAAAACAAGCCGAAAAAGAACAGGCGCTTCAATTCCTGGAGCAGCGGGGCGCCCGCATTTATTGTCCGGAAGATGCTGCCGTATAACGTTTCACTTCCAGCAGTTGCCCTGCACGCGGTTTCGTATTCCACGCATCATGAATAGCCAGGGCAGCACCTGTTGCTGTAGCCTGCGATACGGAAGCCGCATATACGGCCAGCTCCGGAAAAGCCCGGGCTATAAGATTCATAAATACTTCATTTCGGGCAAAGCCTCCGTCTACATACAGTTGCTTTACGCCGGTATCCTTCAGCACGAGATCCGTTGAGTGTTTCTGTTTTTGAACCAGGTACTGTACCAGGTCATGGTACGTTTTTTCCACGGTTTCTTCACCCGAAAAAGAGAATTCCGCCGAAGCAGTAGCGGGTTCCGGCGGCTCCACCAGCCCGGGCGTAAAACGGATGTTGTGAAAATAGCCTGTATTCAAATGATAGAATGCGGCCAGTTTTTTAACAGCTTCTTCATGCTCATTGCCGGCAAACAGACGGGATGATTTCAACGGCATCCCTTTATAGGTAAGATAGGATAAGCAATCCTGCTGCAGCTCTTTCGTCGTGAGCGGGTTTTTGTTGAACGGGTTCATCGAAATACTCCAGGTTCCTGTAGAAAGCAATATAAAAGGATCCTGTATCAGGCTCATATAGGGTATAAAGGCAGCAGAGCTATCATGCAACCCCACACCGCATTTCAGCGGTCTTCCTCCTATCACCGAATCGACGGTTTCATACGAGGAAAACAGCGGGGCCAGTTTACCGCGGATCCCTTCTTCTGTTACCCAGCGATGATAATCGTTGTTATTGAAATTCCACAACGCAGTGTGACAACCAATACTGGTAATATCAGAAAGCAGTTTACCATGCGCCAGGAAACCGAGGTATTGCGGCAGGTGGAGGGAGGTGCTTATTTCTCCAAACAAATGTGGCAGCTGTTCCTTGATGCGGTACAACTGCAATCCTGAATTCAGGTTCCCCAAAATGGGAGATGCCGTTTCTGTAGCAAACTGCTCCCGCCCCCCGTACCGGTAATAGAAAAGATCGCCCAGATCTTCCGGGAAGGGCTTCAAATAATTATACAAAGGCGCTACGGGTTTTCCCGCTGCATTCAGATGAACAAAGCTCGCACCATAGGTAGAAAAGTTGACCGCCTTTACGTTGAACCGGGGGTCTGCCAGCTTCATAGCCAGTTTATTCGTTACCCAATCGCCGATCAATGCAATATCATCACAGGGGAAGCCGTCTTCATCCCTTGTTTCATAAAAATGCTGTACCTCTTCCTCTACAATCTCATAATCTTCATTAAAAAAGAAGTACTTTTTATTCGTTTTCCCAATGTCAAAAACCGCTATTCCCGGAATCACACTCATTTATATACCAGATATTCGTTTTGAATTTTGCAGGCGTCAGTTACCAGCTATCGGATTTCAGCTATCAGGCTTCAGCTAACAGATTTCAGAACTGAAGATCCGGAAGCGTTCTTTATCGGGTATAAAACTAAATATAACCGCTTCTGATATGGGACTGAACGCTAACCGCTGGTTACTGATTGCTAACAACTGATTACTCACTGCTGACCACTATAATCCTGTAGCTACGGCATTTGCTCCACGCTCTTTCACCAGCTGATCCCTTACTTTCAGTTGACGGAACAAGCCGATCGGATCCAGTGCTGCGCCGGCCCTCAGCCGTGCTTCAGCCAGGATGGGCCGTACATCGGTGCGATAAGCCCCCTGCAGGATCTCCTGTGCCAGGGCCACATCGTTTGCATCCTGTGCTGCTTCCAGTTTTGCCGGATCTACCAGCAAGGCCTGGGCATATGCGATCTTAATGGCTTCCACACTTTGCAGCAGGTCTTCCAGCGGATCCTTTACATTATGGCTGGCGTCGATCATCCATCCCAGGTCTTTTGTATGATCCATACCCCGCGCGTCCATACCTTCCACCAGTTCTTTAAAGATAAGGAACAACTGGTATGGTTTGATACTTCCTACGGTAAGATCATCATCCCCGTACTTGCTGTCGTTAAAATGAAAGCCTCCCAGCTTCTGCTCATTCAGTAACAACGATACGATCTGTTCAATATTGGCGTTGGGCAGGTGGTGGCCAAGATCCACCAGGGTGTAGGCCTTTTCTCCCAGCTTGCTGGCAAACAGGAACGATTGTCCCCAATCCCCTACTGTAGTCGAATAAAAATTGGGCTCAAACGCCTTGTATTCCACAAACACTTTCCAGTTTTCCGGCAAGGCGTCATAGATTTCCCCGAGGCTATCCAGTGTATTATTAAAGGCCTTGCGGAAGTTCAGCTGTCCCGGAAAACAGGAGCCGTCCGCCAGCCAGATGGTGAGTGATTCTGATCCCAGTTCCTTACCGTATTTGATCACTTCAATATTATGACCAATTGCCTGTTGGCGTACGGCCTTGTCTACATGCTGCAAAGAACCGTATTTATAGCTATGCGCCTGTCCCGGCTGGTCCTGGAAGGTATTCGAATTCATGGCGTCAAATCTCAGTTCCAGCTGACCGGCCAGTTGTTTTAAGGCCGCAGCGTCTTTTGGAATGTCCCAGGGAATGTGCAGGGAGATGGCTCCGCTGGACCGGTTGAACTGGTGCAGTAATCCTACATCTTCCAGCTTTTGCTCCAGCGTGGACGGCTCGCCTTTTCCCGCAAAGCGGCCAAAACGGGTGCCGCCATTGCCCAGCGCCCAGGAAGGGATGGCCACCTGAAAGTCGGTAAGTTTTTTCAATACTGCTTCTACCCCCGGCACGTTGCCCGAGATGAATTCAAAATTCCGTTGATGTTGTGTCAGCAGTGCATCATTATGCTGCTCTATCTGGCTCTTTGTTAATAGCATAAAAAATACTTTATATCGGTTTGAACGTTCGCATCACGCCCGGACCGGTGCAACCGTTGTTGCAGGGTGTGATGCATTCGTCATTTAAAGATCTTAAAAAAACGAGTTGACCGATTAGAAAATCATCAACTCTTGTATTGCTTGTTATATGAAGACGTTTTTTATCGTAAAAATGCTGCCGCTACACCGCCATCCACGTTCAGCACATTACCGGTGGATTTATTGAGCAAACCGCTTACAAATACAAAACAGGCATTGGCAATGTCCTCCGGCAGGATCACCTCATTCATCAGGGTACGTTTTGCATAATAAGCCGGCAATTCCTCCACGGTGATCCCGTAGGCTTTGGCACGCCCTTCGGCCCAGCCTCCGGCCCAGATATTGGAATTGGCGATAACCGCATCCGGGTTCACCGCATTTACGCGGATCTTATCCCCCCCCAGCTCTGCTGCCAGTAATCTTGAAAGGTGTGCCTGGGCCGCCTTTGCCGAACCATAGCCTGCGTTATTGGGACCGGAAACGATCGAATTTTTGGAAACGATATTGATGATATCGCCGCCGATATCCTGCTTGCGCATTACGGCCACACCCAGCTTGGATACCATGAACTGTCCTTTTACAAGGATATCATACAACCGGTCCCATTCCTCGATGGTATGATCGGTAATGGATTTTGAAATACTGATACCCGCATTGTTCACCACAATATCCAATCCTCCAAAGGCCAGGACCGCCGCATCAACCGCCGCGCTGATGGAATCATTATTGGTTACATCCAGGACTACCGCCGCGGCCGCATCTTTGCCAAAATCCTTCCGGAACTCTGCCGTGGTCTCGTTTACACGTTCCTCATTGATATCATTGATCACCACACAGGCCCCTTCTTCAGCAAACCTGCGTGCAATGGCCTTACCGATACCACCGCCGCTTCCGGTGATCAGTGCGATCCGTCCGCTCAGCGGTTTGGGTTTGGGCATCCGTTGCAATTTTGCTTCTTCCAGCAGCCAGTATTCAATATTGAACGCTTCCTGCCGGGGCAGCGACGTATATTCAGAAATGGCTTCGGCCCCGCGCATTACATTGATCGCATTGGTATAAAACTCGGCTGCAACCCGGGCAGTTTGTTTATCTTTTGAGAAGGTGAACATGCCCACACCCGGATAAATGATCACGACCGGGTTGGGATCCCGCATAGCCGGGCTGCTAGGATGTTTGCAGGTATTGTAATAATCTGCATACATTTCCCTGTACGCCGCAAACAGGGGCGCTATCTTTTCCTTGATCGCAGCAACATCACCCAGCGCTTCTCCAGGTTCCAGGTTCAACACCAGCGGACTGATCTTTGTACGAAGGAAATGATCCGGACAGGAAGTACCCAGCGGGGCCAAGCGGTCCAGGTCGTTGGAATTGATGAACTGCAGCACCCGCTCATCATCGGTAAAATGCCCCACCATTTTTGTATGGGAAGAACAAAAACCTCTTAATACGGGCGCCAGGGCAGCCGCTTTCTTTAACCGCTCATCTGCCGGCAACGCCGCTATCTTTTCGCCTCCGAAAACCGGCTTTGTTCCCGTTTGCTGCTCAATATAATCTGCACATTTTTCAATCACCTCCAGCGTATTCACATAGCTTTCATAAGCAGTATCGCCCCATGTGAACAGACCGTGTGATCCCAGCATAATACCACGGATCCCCGGGTTTTCATCAAGGCACTGTTTTAACTGCAGGCCCAGGTCAAACCCCGGCTTTTGCCAGGGTACCCAACCAATGGTACCGCCAAACAATTCCTCGGTGATCTTTTTTCCGTCTTTGGCTGCCGCAATGGCGATGGCCGCATCCGGATGCAGGTGATCGATATGTTTAAACGGCAGGAAGCCATGCAACGGCGTATCGATGGACGGAGCTTTGGATGCCAGATCATAGATACAATGGTTGAATAACTCCACCATTTCATCTTCATGTTCGATACCTCTGTAAATAGCTTTCAGGCTCCGCAAACGATCCACGTATAAAGCAGCCAGGCCGCTCTTTTTCAGCGTTCCCAGATCGCCGCCGCTTCCCTTTACATACATGATCTCTTTTTCCTCATTGGTAAGCGGATCGGTTGCAATCACTTTACACGAGGTATTGCCGCCTCCATAGTTGGTCAGGCGAAGATCTGCACCCAACAGATTGGAGCGGTAGATCAGCAACGCCACTTCATCGCCTTCCATTGTGGCTGCTGTGGCTTCATCCCATAAATAACTTACGTGTTTGAACGTTTTCGTTTCTGCACTCATATACTGGATTCTTTTTTTATACTATTTTAATGAGTTCCCGTATCCGACCAGCAGCACCGATACCAGGATAACGATGATCCCCAGCACCACTGTGGTCAGTGTTTTTTTGCTTACACCTTTCCATTCCTTCAATATCAGTCCCCATACATTGGCAATTAAAATGATGAATGCCATGTGCAGGATCCAGGAACTGGGACCGTTGCCCAGTTTGCTTTCTCCCATACCATAGAAGAAGAACTGCAGGAACCAGGTTGTACCTGCCAGCGCACAAAAAATGATATTGGATAAGAGCGGGGTTTTTGCATTGGTATAATCACCAAATGTCTTATTGCGCGCATTCAGGATCAGACACCAGATCAGGTTGGTTGTGAGCCCGCCCCACAAGATAACCACATAGGACACATTGTTCTGGTAAAGGAATTCACCTTCGCCCGGATGCGCGGCTTTCCAGAGGTTGTTGGCAATATCTGCCATTGGTTTGCCGGCCTCAATTCCAAAATTAAAACAGGCGCTCAGCACACCTGAAACAATAGCCACCAATAACCCCAGGCCAAATTTATATTCATCCTTACCGGATAAGTGATCATGCTCCTGACCGGAAAGCTCTTTTTCTTTACGCATACCAGCCCTTCCGGAAACGATGATACCAATGATACATACCAGCAAACCCAGCATTACTACTTTGCCCCAACTGGTGCCAAACAGCAAACCGATCGTATCCTTTCCTTCAGCAGGATTCAGCTGATAATAGATGGCCGGAATCAGAGCTCCAAATACCATGCACAATCCCAGGATGATACTGCTCCCCAGCGATACACCCAGGTAGCGGACACCCAGTCCATAAGTAAGCCCCCCAATGCCCCAGAGCAGTCCAAAAAAATACGCATAGCCAATGGTTGCACCATCTGCAGTTTTGATAATTTCCCAAAAATTCGGTATCGTTAGCCAGGCAGCCAGCGGTGGTACAATGAGCCACGAAAAAATACCGCCCACCAACCAGTACGACTCCCAGGACCAGCCTTTTACTTTTTTGTAGGGGATATAAAAACTACCCGAAGCGAAGCCTCCTATAAAATGGAATATAACTCCTAATAATGCGTTCATGAATCAATTTTAAGCAATCATTAAAGCTCAAAAATATCCTGTTTAAAACAGAATACCGTCATGTACTGTCATGCCTTCCCTGCCGTTTTAACAAAATCTTAAACCCGGCAACGATTGCACAAAAAACCGCCCCTCCTGGGGGCGGTTTTCTTTATTCACCGTACTTATAGCTTCCTTAGAATTTATACCCTACTGAAAGACCAAAGCTGTTGTTTTTTAAAACTTCATCCGGCTTCCGTCCGTCGGTTTTAGGCTCCAGGTTGGTAAGCCCCAGCTGCCCGTTCAATTGTACCGAAAAGCGGTTGGCAAACTCATACCCGAACAGCAGATTCGCTCCCACATCGGCCCGTTTGCCAAAGGTCATTTTATCAGGGTCATCACCAAAATCATTATAATCATTTGCGAACTCCAGTTTGCCGGTCTCTGTACCGTATGCATCTGTTACCCTTTTAAACTTACCACCCAACGCATAAGAAAAATAGGGACCGGCCCCAATCAACAGGTTGCCATTTCCCGCGGCAGGTTTAAAGATAAAGTTCACGGGTACTTCCAGGTTATAGGTGTTTAACCGCGTGTAATCGCCTGATGCCGCAGGCGAATAGGCGTCTGCATTAAAATATTCATGTGCATTCTTTTCCAGCTTTGCTCCTTTCATACTGAATAAGGCCCCCGGCTGTATATAAAACTCATCCGCCACCGGAATATCAAAAGTCAGTCCAGCATTGAACCCGGGCGTTAATTTAGCACCATCTACTGTTTTGCCATCGGCATCTTTAATCGTGAGATTGGAAAGGTTTACACCAGCGCGTACCCCAACGTCTACCTGCGCCATTGCAGCACCTGTTACCATAATGGCCGCAGCTACCAGGAAGGATTTCAGAGTAAGTTTACTTTGTTTCATAACTTAAGAATTTTATAGAGTAAGACCTTAATTCTTAAGCAATAGCTGCGCCAACAGCATTCGCTATAAAAGCTTTACCATTTATTTAATATTTCCCGGGATACTACAGGGAAATTTTATGCTGCCCATGAGAAAGAATTGTTAAAAACCTCCGGCAATTTTCCGGATCGTTCAGGGCATTCAAATAAAAAATAAAACGGATCAGATTTTATACGCATACCGATAATTAAAAAATGGGCTGTCTCAAAAGTCTTTGCTGTGATTTGCCATCCTGAAGGTTCAGAACGACCATGCGCTATAAAGCGACTTTTGAGACAGCCACTTCCCAATAAGCAGTGCTCCGGATCATCGTGTAGTGTATTAATCGAGCTTCAGTCTTTGCGGATCTTTTTTTACCGGCCGGGATGAGGCGGGCACTTCTTTAATAGTGCCTGTTTTTATTTTAGCGGCGGTTGCCTGCGGTTGCTCCTTTACTGCCGGAGTCGGTTTCGACGATTGGCTTTCTTTCCATTCCAACATATCTTTTTTTGCTGCCAACGATTTAACCGTCCCCGGATTCTTTTTCCTTACTTCAACTGGTTCATTGATATACCCTATTTTCATTTTGAGCGGGGCCACATCCGCATTGATCGCACCTGCTCTTGCTGCTTTGACAGGCTCTTCGGGGCTGATCGCCGCAATTGCTCCGTCATCTGAATGTTCCGCATTTGTTGTACCCTGTTCTTCATGTACCGGGGCTAAAGGTTCGGGCAGCTCCTTTACCGGTGCCGGCGGTACCGGCGGCGGTGGTGGCGGCAATTCCGGAACATTGGCCCTTTGAGATTCCGTCATTTTAAGATAGATCTTTACGAGCTGCTGAAGATGCTCCCCGTTACGCTCCTCTTCCTTCTGACCTTCCGACTCTTTCATGGCAACCTGATAAAAATCCACATATGTTTTCATTTCCCGCGCACTGGCCCCCTTACCTTCTGCCGGCTGCCCCTTTTCAGGCGACGGTGGTGGCGGCGGCGGAATTTTTACTCCGTATTTTTTCTCAAACGCCGCCATCTTTTCCCTTTCGCTGATATCAGCTTTTACTATTTTCCCGTTCTTGTATGTTAAAACGGCCACCGCCTTTCCTTTGGGTGTTATAACGCTAAGACTTTTAATATCATCCGGCAGCTTTTGCTCCTTTGGTGCTTTGGGTGGTGGTGGCGGCTGCTCCTGCGTATACACCCGCTCTGCAAATACAAAAATAAGCAGGGCCAGTACCGGAACAACCATCACTGCTTTAATGCCAGTTCTGAACCGATTTGTTTCTTGCTGTAACATAAGTAATCTTTTTTTTGTAGTTAAAAAATAGAAACTGCTTGCAAGCGGTATGGATTGATTTACGTAAATACTTTTTAGCAGTAGTTGCTGGTAGGCCACCCTGTGTTCCCGCCCACCGGCCGCTGCCCGATCTGCCAGAAATTCATGATTGAGCCGGATGGCCCGCCGGTACAATACCATGAAGGGATTGAACCACATCACCGCACCAATAAATTCTGCCAGCACAATATCCCAGGTATGTTTTTGACGCACATGGGCGAGCTCGTGTATAAGAATGGCGGTATCGATCTCTTGATGATCGAAATGCGCCCTGTTCAAAAAGATATAATTAAAAAAAGAATAAGGTGTTACCGGTTCGTCCGACAATACCAGTGTTGCTCCTTCAAAACCACGCCGCTCATTTCGCTTTATCTTCTGCTGGATCTGGTACAGATGCAGGGAAAAGCGTAACAGCAGTACCACACTTATTATTCCAGCCAACATAAAAGCCCATTGTACCACCAGCTCCGGCCAGGGACTAACTTTGGTTGTTGCCGCAGTTGAAGCAATGCCCGTAGCCGTTGATTGCCACACCACCGGTTTCAGCCGCATCTCTATAACTGCCAGTGGAATTAAAAAAGGCAACAGCATACCGCCCAGCAGGTAAAACCGGTTAAACTGCAGCATTTTTTCTTTTTGCAGAAAGAAAAAATAAAAAGCGTAAAGCAGCCCGCTACAGGCGATCACTTTTAAAAGATAAACGATCATCGGAACGATTTCAGTGTGAAAAATTATGAAGTCCTTACCGCGCTGTTCTATTCTATTTTTTAGCCATGTAGATCATCGAAAACCCCGCAACAGACTTTCCATTATACACATAGGACCGGGAGGTGTAATTCGGATTGCGTTTCTTTCCAAGATCCAGGCCCAACTGTTCAAAAAAGCGCGTCCTTTCCTCGTCTGTAGCAACAGTTGCGGTTACAGTCTTACCATCCGGATAGACAACAATAATACGGCGGTCCTCATTTTTATATTTCTCGTTTACCTGTACAAGCCGGTCGTCTTTGGCAGCCAGGAATATCTCCGGCAATTTTCCGTTCACCATGGCGCGCTGCTCATCTGTCATACCAAAATACAGATCGAGTGCCGGCCGTAACATTTGCCCGTACCAGAAAATCTTTTTCCCCTTATCCTCCATTACATATTTTTCAACAAACTTGCCAAACTCCACCATTTTTTCTTCAGAAAGCCCCTTATGTACGGGATACGACCGGTAAGGAAATTCTGCAGAATCCCTGGGCACAGGCAGGCTGATTGCTGAAAACTGCGCCGGCCGCAACCCGGTACTATCCTTATATATATTCTCCTGCGCCATTTCAGGCAATGTCGCATTTTCCAAACTGATTGTCTTAAGTTCAGGCCCGGGATCTTTCGTGCCATCTTTTACTACCCGTTTATCCTGCCTGAGATCTGAGACAACAAACAGTGTATGCTTTTTTTGAGTTCCTGTTAGCATGCCTGTTATGTTATTGGCTGTGTATGCATTCAATTTCAGATCCCGTCCGTTTACCCCGCCCGCAAAAACCACCAGCAACGGAAGAAAGATAAGGAACGCAACCAAACCCTTGGTACGCTTAACCCTTGTTGAAGTTTCTTTGTAAAGCATAATAAGACGTTTTTTTGTTACTAAATAGAAGTTACTGGAAAGCGGTGCGCCGGCAGGCAACGATACCATTTTAAATACCAGTTCCTGATACCGGGCTCTATCACCGGTATATCGGACAACACCGGCATCCGCCAGAAATTCATGATTCATCCTGATATACTTTTTAAAAAGGAACAGGAATGGATTGAACCAAAAAGCGACCAGGAGCAGCTCTGTAAACAGGATATCCAACGAATGCCGTTGTTTTATATGCACTTCTTCATGCAACAGAATATCATGGTCGATCAGGCCTCTTTCATATGCCTGCCGGTTCAGAAAAATGGTACGCATAAAAGAATGCGCCGGGACCTCCGCATCCAGTAAAGCAATCGAAAAGCGGTCTTTTTTAATTTTCGTACTGTATCGAAGCAACCGCCGGTAATACATCAGGTTCCGTATAAACCGCATCAGCAACAACAGCGATACACAAAAGAAGACAACCTCCGCCACAGCCGTTCCATCCACGGTTCCCGTTGCGGGAGTTAGAGATCCGGATATCGCCGATACCGGTTTTGCAGGTTCTTCCATAACGACATACAGCTCCTCAAATGGCCGTACGGGTACACCCAGGTGCTCCCGTAACGTTGTTTCAAATATCACCAGGGGTAGCGAAAACGGAATGATCAAACATCCCAGCAGGAAGAACCGGTTAAAAACCAGCATTTTTTCTTTTTGCAGAAAGAAAAAATAAAAGGCGTAAAGCAACCCGCTGCAGGCGATCACTTTTAAAAGATAAACGATCATTTTTTCTTTTTTTGATCGGGCAAAGATTGTATCTGCTGATCTACGATTTTCTTCAACTCCTCCAGTTGCTCCTTATTTAATTTTACCTCTTTGGTAAAAAAGGAAGCAAATTGCAACACGGAATCGTCAAAATAATTTTTGATCATGCTGTTCACATGCTTCGAAAAATAGTCCGCCTTTTTTATAAGCGGGTAGTATTCTCTCGAATTCCCATACCGGGTGTAACCGATCACACCTTTGTCCGTCATGCGTTTCAGCAGTGTGGCCACTGTTGTGCTGGCGGGTTTGGGATCCGGAAAGGCTTCGATCAGGTCTTTCATAAACGCCTTTTCTGCCTTCCAGATATACTCCATCAACTGCTCTTCTGATTTCGACAACTTATTCATTCTACAAATATAGACTTTATTCTACAAATGTAGAATACAAATCAAGACGAACAAATTTTATTTTTTAAGTGCACTGAGAAATACTGAGTTTTTTTATTCCGCTCTCCGACATTTATTGCCACTGATCCACTGAGTTATCAGATGGTTCTCTCCGACAAAAGCACCGACGGACGCCTCAGTGATTTTAATCCAGAAATCCAACATATTCTGTATGTCTGCGCTTCAGTGGCAAACATAGGAGGCACAGAATTTTCATACTGCCGGAGAGCGGAAAGGCTGTATCTCCCGTTATCACCACAGAGATCCGGTTCAGCGCCCCCGGGAAGAGGCCATTACAATTTCCGTCTTCCCTCCGATCGAAATGTATATCTATGTGCCGAAGGCTAGAACACCCGGTATACGTTAAACCTCAGGCCTGGAACCTGTCTGTGGCCGGTGAGAAGTGAAAGCATCGCCCTAAACCGGGGCAGGCTCAGCGGGTACAAAAACGGGTCTGACGTGAAACCCTGGAACCTTAAATAAAAAAAAGCCCCCGCACTGCGGAGGCCTTATAAAGTTATTGCTATGGCATCATCCGGCATTTGCCGATACCGCTAGTCCCGCAGGCACCGGCTCTTTCCAGTTCAGCTGCAGCAGGTCGCAGGTTTCTGTGCGTACCTGGTAGCATAAGGCTTCATTTTCTTCCAGATGCTGTCCTAACGAAGGGATCATTATTTTTAACTTCTCCTTCCACTTTCCATGAAAGCGATCCGGGAAACAGCGCTCCAGCAGCGTTAACATAATCGATACCGAAGTGGAAGCGCCCGGTGAAGCGCCCAGCAATGCCCCGATAGTACCATCTTCACTGGTCACGATCTCGGTTCCAAACTGAAGGGATGCGCCTTTTTCTGCATCCTTATAAATGATCTGTACCCGCTGCCCCGCTTCCTCCAGTTTCCAGTCTTCGGCCCTGGCCTCCGGATAAAATACCCGCAAGGCTTCAAGGCGGTCTTCAAAAGACAGACTAACCTGCTGGACCAGGTATTTTTCCAGCTCATAATTTTTGAGTCCCACCCGCATCAGCGAAACAATGTTCCAGTATTTGATGGATTCGAACAAATCCCAGTAAGAACCTTCTTTTAAAAATTTTGTGGAGAACGTGGCAAAAGGCCCAAAAAGGATGGAGGTTTCTTCGCCCATTACCCGTGTATCCAGGTGCGGAACACTCATGGGTGGTGCCCCAACAGAAGCCTGCCCGTATACTTTCGCGTGGTGTTTGCGTACGATTTCCGGGTTGCTGCAAACCAGCCATTGCCCACCTACCGGAAATCCGCCATACAACTTGCTTTCCGGGATATCGCTATCCTGCAACAGGTGCAGGGAACCACCGCCTGCACCGATAAATACGAAGCGGGAATAATAGATCGTCTTCTCCCCCGTGGAAAGATTTTTTACTTTCACCTTCCACCGGCCATCATCCTCGCGGATCAGGTCGTACACTTCATGCAACAGGTGCAACTCGGTGTTTCCCCGCTCCACCATATTATCAATAAAGATCCGGGTCAATGCACCATAGTCTACATCTGTACCTAATTCGGTATACGTGGTAGCGATCTTCTCTGATGATTCACGCCCCTCCACTACCAGCGGGATCCAGTTTTTGATCACCTCCGGATCCTCCGAATATTCCATTCCTTTAAACAACCTGAATTGTTGCAGGGCCTTATACCGTTTCCGCAGATAGTGCACATCATCTTCTCCCCGTACAAAGCTCATATGGGGCACGGTACGGATAAAATCCTTCGGATCCCCGATCTGACCATCCTTCACCAGGTAGGCCCAGAACTGCTTGGATTGCTCAAACTGCTCAATAATATCCAGTGCCTTTTTGGTTTCAATGGTCCCATCTTCCTGTTCGGGGGTATAATTCAGTTCACATAGGGCCGCGTGCCCGGTTCCGGCATTGTTCCAGGCATCGGAGCTTTCACCGGCTACCCGGCCCAGGCGTTCAAAAATATGGATGGAATGTCCGGGTTCCAGCTCATTAATAAATGCGCCCAGGGTTGCGCTCATAATACCCGCACCAATCAGTACAACATCTGTCTCTATTTCTTTTCTTTTAGCCACGATCAGCGATTTGATACTTTAAAAATGTGGTGCAAAATTAAAAAGAACCTGAGAAAATATGACTTTCGAAAACGTTATACTTTTATTTTATTCCATAAAAAATCCCCGGTCACCGGAAGAACAAACAGTCATTTGTAATTTTCGGAAGGCAGAACGGCAAATAAGCATTTTTGATGCCCCTCTTAAAAAGGCGGGCATCCCTTCCCCATTTTCCTGAGTACGAGCTGCCGGTCGGCTGTGGTTCGTGCATAGTTCAGTGCCTGCTGAAGTACGCTGTTGCGTGCATCCCCCACCCCCAGTTTGCAGAGAAGATGAGCCCGGGCCATGGCCCATTCAAAGCCTTTTCCATCTGCAACCAATGAATGCAGCGTTTCCAGCTGATCCAGCAGCTCCTGTAGGTTTACTCCTGTATAGCTTTCCGCAATGATCCGGTTAAGTGTAATGATATCCGAGCCAGGCACCAGCTGTTCCAGCGTCTGATACAGAACAGCGATCTGTCTCCAGTTCGTTTGAGCAAAGGAGGCTGCGGTACAGTGAACGGATGCGATCAGGGCTTCAAGATAGTAACGGCTCAGTGACGGTTGTTGCGGCAGGCAGCTGAATCCCTGCCGGATCAGTGCCTGATCCCAGAGGCTGCGGTCCTGCTCTTCCAGTGTGAGCCATGCCCCATTTTCATCGGTACGGGCCGGGAAACGTGCCGTATTAAAAAATTGTAAGGCCAGCAATGCCGCTGTTGTGTCCCTCTTATGATGATCATAAATGATTCCTGTGAGCCGTATGGCCTCAAAACACAGCTCATAACTGATGCCGCTTGTTCCCCGGGTGGTCCGGTACCCTTCGTTAAATATGAGGTACAAAACCATATGTACTGTGTCGCTGCGTGCTTCCAGGCTTTCAACCAGTGGTGTTTCAAAGATCCGGCCTGAATTCCGCAACACAGCCTTTGCCCGGGTCAGCGACTTTTTCACCGCTTCTTTTTGCATCAGCAGTGCACCCGAAATTTCCGCAGTACCAAAGCCGCATAATACAGAAAGGGTAATGATGATCTGACTTTTTTCCGAAAGTTCCGGGTGACAGCAGGCCAGTAACAACCGCAGCTGGCGATCCTGCACAAAAGAGGCAGGAAGCCGCAGCTCCGGTTCCGGATTTTCAAACGCATCGGGCAATGAGATATCCGTATGTATCTTTCTGTCGCGGTTGATCCGGTTGATCGCATTGTTCCTTGCCACAGTCATCAGCCAGGCAGCCGGATTGTCCGGGATACCCGAATACCGCCATCGCTTTAGCGCTGCTTCAAAGGCATCCTGTACCGCATCCAGGATCGCATCCAGATGCGCAGCACCAAACCGGCTTATCAATACGGCGGTCATAGCCCCCGATTGCTCTCTGAAAAGGCGGTCGGCCAATGCATGTGTAACCGCATATGCTGTCATAAGTTATACCTCCAATGCCATGATCTCCCGCACTTCGATCGTGTTGCCACGCTTCACATCCGGACAGTCTTTTACGATCTCCATAACTGCTTCCAGAGAATCCGCTTTTAAGAAATATATACCGCTCACACATTCTTTGCTTTCAATATAGGGGCCGTCTGTGATCACATTGTTTTTTATAACCGCACCGGTGGCTTCCAGGGGATTCGCATCTTTATAGTGTCCTTTCCTGGTCAGTTCCTTCACCCAGGCGATATGCTCGTTGATGCAGTCCTGCATTTCTTTTGAACTCATCCCGGTTCCGTAATCCGGGTTCTCCCGGATGAGCAGTAAAAATTCTTTCATACGCTTGTTTTTTTGAAATTAGTAAATTATAATCATGATAATGACAAACCAGGTTGGATACCAGGGACATAAATACCGGAAAATTTTATAGCAGCAGGCCTCGAAGGCGCGAAGACGCAGGAGGAAGTTATGTAGCCCCGGACATCCTTGCCTGTTCCGGTGCCCTGGTGTCATGTCAAATTCTATTTTTTCGCCACAGACAACACAGAAGAACTGAGTTACAGTGTTTCAGCGTTTCAATGGCAAATCTTAACAGTCAGTTTGTACTTGATGGCGAAGAAGGTCTATATTTAACAAAAAAGCAATGATCTGGAAAAAACCGGTAGAACTGGACAACCTGAATAATACCCCGGGATACATGGGCAGTTACCTCGACATAAGATTTACAGAGGTAACCGACAACAGCCTTACCGCTACTATGCCGGTTTCTAAAAAAGTACATCAGCCCTACGGCATTCTTCATGGCGGCGCATCCGTTGTGCTTGCGGAAACGGTGGGGTCCTATGCCAGCAGTCTCGTTGTGGATACCGACCGGTTTATGGTCGTAGGGATGGAGGTAAATGCCAATCATCTGAAGCCCGTTGCTTCCGGTATGGTCCGGGCCGTTTGCAATCCGCTGCACCTGGGCAATAAAACCCATGTATGGGATATCCGCATTTACAACGATGCCGGTCAGCTCAGCTGTGTAAGCCGGCTAACAGTTGCCGTAGTTGAAAAACAGATATTCTGAACCGGCTCCTGCAAGATTGCCACAAGCAGCTGGATCAATTTCGTTTAAATTTATAGCTGACAGTATTAAAATTATTGTTAACCAATGCTTTAAACTTATCAGTACTGGTAAAATTAAGGTCGTCAAAATTCTCCGCAAGCATTTGCTGATCATCTGTATTGGTTGCAGAGAGCAAAAGGCTGTGCTTTTGCTCGGAACGCTGCCCGCCATCGTTATCTGTTACGGTAACAGTGTACTTTTTAAGCCTCCAGGTACCCGCGTATTTTGCCCCGGATGCCCGGGTATAAAGGAAAGACCCATCGTCCGAAAACCGGAAGGAGCCTTCCGAATATACGATCTTCGAACTTCCCAAACCGGTCTTATTGATGTCGTACAATTCCCACTGCCCGATGATACGCTCACTATACGGTTTAAAGAAATCCTTGCTGCAACCGGCTGTCACAAACAGGAGGAATAAGGGGAGCATTCCTTTTTGCAACGAAAATGCATGTTTTACAATAGTCATTCCTGGTGATTTTGGTCTTCTAAAATTAAGACGTCCCCCGTTGACAAAAAACACTTCCGTTTCTTTTAACAAAGATTTCTGCCATAAAAAAAACCTCCGCTTTCGCAGAGGTTTTTTATAACATAATTATCGTTTGTATCAATTATTCTCCGGGGCGGCACCGCCTTCCTTACGTTCCGGGCGGGGAATTAATGCCTTGCGGGATAATTTGAATTTTCCGGACTTAGGATCCGTACCGATCAGTTTCACCTTCATAGAGTCCCCTTCTTTAACCACACCTTCGAGGGTTTCCAGGCGTTTCCAGCTGATTTCGCTGATGTGAACCAACCCTTGTTTTCCGGGAAGGAATTCAACAAAAGCACCAAATTCCTTAATACCCTTAACCACTGCATCATAAGTTTCACCTACTACCGGCACGGCAACAATGCCTTTAATCCAGTTCTCAGCTTTTTCAACTGCAGCTTTTTCCACACCAAAAATGCTGATCTCCCCGCGGTTGTTCACCTCCTCGATATTGATGGTAGTACCGGTCTCACGCTGCATTTCCTGGATCACTTTACCACCTGGTCCGATCACTGCTCCGATAAATTCCTTATCGATGAACATTTTCACCACGCGTGGTGCATGTGATTTCACTTCCGGACGGGCTTCCGGAATGGCATTGTACATCGACTCCAGGATGTGTAAACGACCGGCCTTAGCCTGATCCAGGGCTTGTTTCATTACCTCCATCGGCAATCCGTCTACCTTGATGTCCATCTGCACGCCGCAGATACCATCACGGGTACCGGTTACTTTGAAGTCCATATCTCCCAGGTGATCTTCATCACCCAGGATATCGCTTAAGATAGCAAACTTATCTCCTTTGGTAATCAATCCCATAGCAATGCCAGAAACGTGTTTCGGCAAAGGTACACCTGCATCCATCAGCGCCAGAGACCCTGCACATACGGTAGCCATAGAGCTGGATCCGTTCGACTCCAGGATATCGCTTACCACACGCACTGTATATCCAAAATCCTCTCCCTCCTTTGGCATCATTTGCTTCAGCGAACGCATAGCCAGGTTTCCGTGCCCTACTTCGCGGCGGCCGGGACCACGCATCATTTTTACTTCCCCGGTTGAAAACGGAGGAAAATTATAATGCAGGATAAATTTAGAATATACGGATTTAGCAGCAGATTCAATAAGCAATTCATCTAAACCAGTACCCAAGGTTACGGTTGTAAGTGATTGTGTTTCACCACGAGTAAACAATGCCGATCCATGTGGAGAAGGCAGTACATCCACCTCCATATCCAGCGGGCGGATCTCGGTAAGCGCACGTCCGTCGAGCCTTACACGTTCATCAAGGATCATATCCCGTACCACATCGTATTGCAGATCATGGTAGTAGCCTTTAGCCATTTTCTTTTGTTCGTCGGTAAATGGTGCTTCTTCCGTTCCGGCTTCTTCCAGGCTTTTCAACAGTTCTTCTTCAATCGCCTTGAACTGATCCGTACGTTCGTGTTTGCTCAGTTTACCCTTGGAAACGGCGTATACCTTATCTTTTGCAAAACTATAGACCTTTTCACAAAGAGATTCATTCTGAGCAGGTTTTGTATAATCACGTTTAGTGTTAATTCCTTTTAAGGCACGCAATTCTTCCTGCGCCTTGATCTGGATGCGGATGGCATCATGCGCCACTCCCAGGGCGGCCACCAGATCGTCTTCACTGCACTCTTCGGCTTCACCCTCTACCATCATCAGGTTCTTTTCAGTAGCTGCAATGATAAAATCGATATCCGAATTTTCCAGTTCGGTGCGACTTGGGTTGATTTTAAACTGGCCATCAACGCGGCCAACCCTCACCTCACTGATAATTTCTTTGATCGGTACATCCGAAACCGCCAGCGCCGCAGAAGCAGCAAGGCAGGCCATCGCATCCGGCAATACTTCGGGGTCGCTGCTGATGAGGGTCACCAGCACCTGTACTTCACAGAAATAATCATCGGGAAATAAAGGGCGCAGCGCACGGTCGATCAAACGGGAGATCAGCACTTCCGAATCGCTCAGGCGGCCTTCTCTCTTGAAGAACGAACCCGGGATACGGCCGGCAGAAGCAAATTTCTCCTGATAATCCACGGTCAACGGGAAAAAGCTCTGACCTTCCTTGGCCTCTTTGTTGGCCACTACTGTAGCCAGCAACATACATTTTCCGGTAGATACCGTTACAGAGCCATCTGCCTGACGCGCCAGGCGACCGGTTTCAATGGTCACTTCACGGCCATCTCCTATATCAAATACCTTTCTTATAGGTTGTTGTAACATAAAATAAAATTGAAAAATTTAAATTAATAATAAACCCGAAACAATACAGCTCCGCTGTTATTGCCGCGCCTGCCTTATGGCAGGAGGTTCACCCGGGTACCGGTAAAAGACAGGGTCATAATGCGGCAGATCTGTTCGCCTTTAAAACTATTTGCCTGTACGGGACGGGTTATCGCATTTTTGTTTGGCAAATTTCCGTTTGTTCCAAACGGTCCGGGTGGAAAAAGTTATTCCCAACATCCGCCGGACATTGGGAATAGATATTATAATAGCATTGATTGCAAGAATCAAAAACCGGATAAAACATTCACCAATACCCTTAGGGTTGGCGAAATTTATTTTCTCAGACCCAGCTTTTCGATTAATGCGCGGTAACCTTCCAGGTTGTGTTTCTGCAGGTATGCCAGTAAACGCTTACGTTTACCAACCATTTGCATAATTCCGCGGTGGGTGGAGAAATCTTTTTTATTTTCTTTTAAGTGTGCACTTACCTGTGCAATACGCTCAGTCAGTTGAGCAACCTGTCCTTCAATAGAACCGGTGTTAGTGGCTTTACCGCCAAATTCGGTAAAAATTGCGACGTTTCTTTCTTTTGTAATTGGCATCTTTAAACTTTTAAAGGATCATCCGATTTTTTTCTATTCAATATTTTCGGCTGCAAAGGTAACACATAAAAGGGAAATTGCAAATTAAATATTAACCATCGTTCGGGTTTTGCCGCTGGCAGTCAAATGAATGATTATCAATTTTTTACAAATCAAATCCAACGGACCCGGCCTGGCGGGCGATCACCTGCTTCGGGTGACGGGGCAACGGAGGTGCAAGCCCCTGGCAGTTCCCGCTCCCTGTAACGGATGCCAGGCATTATTTTCTGAAAAATACGGCAACCTAAAACATCTCCCGCATGTGTGCGGCCATTTTTGCATAATAATCGCCGGTAATCAATTTTAGTACTTTTATTCATAAATGCGTACCACAAGCGTTGAAACATTTCTGGACTCTTATCATGAGCCGGTTGCCGGTAATGCGTTATTGCTCCGGAAAATGGTCCTCCGGTTACTCCCCGCTATCCGTGAAGAACTGGATCTTCCCGCAAAAATGATCACCTACAGTTATGGACCCCGGTATGCCGATCTGATCTGTGTGATCATCCCCTCCAAAAAAGGGTTAAAGCTGGGATTTAATAACGGACCCGAACTGCCCGACCCTGATGGACTTCTGCAGGGCACCGCCAAGACAACACGTTATATGATCATTCCCGGCAAAGCCCAAATACGATCACAGGCGATTGCAAAACTCCTGGCAGCAGCATTAAACCGCTATAAAAATGAAATGTCCAGCCCGTAAGAATATCTGTAGCTGCTGCCATATAGTTGTCAGTCGCCCGTTCTATCTTTACAGAAACAAACGCAGATGCACCTACATACCACCAATTATTTTAACACGTTTATCCTGATTGCGGAAGACAGCACGGCAATCTCGGGGGAGGCTCCTCCTGAAAAGGGCCATATCCCCACAGCCGCCACGATCCAGTTTGAAATGATCCGGAAACATCCTTATCAATACACATCAGACGATGTGCTTTTCCAGGTATATGCACAAAAGAACGATCTCACAAGATCGGCGTATAATGCGGCACGGGAACAATTCTTTTCAAAAGGGCAGCCCTGCATGAGAGCATCCCCGCTTACCAAACGCTATGGATGGGGCATACATTACAACGCAGCAGGCAAGATTGCCATTTACGGGGCAAACACCAAAGAATACGAGCAGTTTTCAAAAGACAAATCCCTTAAGGTAATAAAAGCGATGCGGTCTTCGAAATAAGCATCGGATAATGGCAGGAAAAATGCGGTATACGCAGGCAGTAGCAGCCTGTACATAGCTCCGTTGCCGGAACAGCAGCCCTCCCCCGTTCGTAAATACCGGTATATCCTCTATTAAGCACAATAACGCCGCACCCGCTGGTCCTATTGCCCCGCTGTTTCATTATTTAAAGAACTGGGGACACCAGAGCACCCTATTTCCTGGTCAGGATGTCCTTTGCCGGGGCATTGCATAACAAAACGTTTTACCCCTGATATTTTTTTGTTTCGTTTCTTTTACATATTTTTATATATATCGTGTACATAGTACATGATATAGAATACATGAGATTCCTTTAAATCTAAATCTACTCAACGAATCAACAAGAATGCGTATGAAAATCAAATTGCTTGTACAAAGCCTTATGGCTTTTGTTTTTCTGTTTGCATCCCTGAAAGCAACAGCCCAGACAAAAACCCTACAAGGCAAAGTAACGGACGACAAAAATCAACCGGTTGCCGGGGCCACTATTGAAATAAAAGGCACCCAAACCGCAACCCTGTCAAAGGACGACGGAACCTTCTCCATCAACGTTCCTGCCGACGCAAAAACATTACAGGTTTCTTTTATCGGATTCACTTCACAGGAGGTGGCCATTACGGAAGGGGAACTCACCGTGGTATTGCAACCTGCCCAGCAGGCGCTGGAGGAAGTGGTGGTCATCGGCTATGGTACGGCCCGCAAAAAGGACCTAACCGGTGCCATGGTAACCATCAGCGAAAAGAACTTTAATAAAGGGGTCTTGACCAATCCGGATCAGCTGATCCAGGGTAAAACACCCGGGGTTATGGTCATCAACAATACAGGGCAACCAGGAGGCGCCACCACGGTAAGGATCCGAGGTAACTCATCCATACGTGCCAGTAACAACCCGTTATTTGTACTGGATGGTATTCCCTTGTCGGGCAATACCGCACTGCCGCCCGGCAGAGGGGGATTTTCCTCAGACCGGGGTAACCCTTTAAACTATCTTAACCCCAGCGATATTGCCAGTATGGATATCTTAAAGGACGCTTCTGCAACGGCCATTTATGGTTCTCGGGGTGCCAATGGTGTTGTTTTGATCAATACCAAAAAAGGCAAGGTCGGGCAGCCGGTGATCTCTGTGGTGGCATCCACCGGTATTTCCAGCCTGAGAAAACAGCCGGAAGTATTGGATGCTGCCCGCTTCCGGGAGGCACTAAAATTTTATACGCCAAATGAAGCGGCCAATTCTGACTTCGGAGGCAATGTAAATGCCTTTAAGGAAATAACAAGAGTAGCGCCTACACAAAACTATTATGCCGATATCACCGGCGGTACCGAGCATGGGAAATACCGCCTCTCCGGCGGGTACCTCAACCAGCAGGGCATCATTGTTGGCTCACAGCTGAAAAAATATACGGCCAACTTCAGCGGTAATTTCCGGTTCCTGGAAAACCGGCGGTTGGGTCTGGACTTTGGAATGTTTGTAACCCAGACCAATCAAAAGTTTGCGCCCATCGATGTAGGGGTTGGCGCTGAAGGTAATATCATTTCGCAGGCGCTCCAATGGAACCCGACACAACCCCTGAGGGATGAGAACGGCGATTTTGTCTTTGTAAGCGGAAATCAAAGAAACCCGTTGGCCAGCCTTTCTGCCTATAAAGACCTGGGCACAAACAATACCGTGCTGGCGATGATCGCTCCCTCCTACAAGATCACTGATGACCTCGAATATAAATTCGTTTACAGTGTAACCAGGCTTACCGGCGACCGCAATGCAATGGTACGCGGGCAGATGATCAATCCCACGGCATCCAATGACCAGGAGCAGGCCTTTCTGGGGCATTACTCAGAAACCGATCAGCAGATGACCCATACCCTGTCCTATAATAAGAATATTTCAACCGATCTGAACATCAACGCTGTAGCAGGGTATGAATACCTGGACTACGATTATAAACAAAGTATGATGTACGGGAACGGGTTTAACTGGCTTGGACTCGATTATTATGATTACCTGATCTATTCGGCCATCAGCACCCGCGAAATCACCTCCTACAGAAGTCCGACCAATCAGCTGCAATCGCTGTTCTTAAGAGGTGCTTTTAACTATCTGGACAGGTACCTGGTAACCGCTACCGTAAGGCGGGATGGATCCACAAAATTTGGTACCAATAATAAATACGCCATATTCCCTTCCGTTGCCTTTGCATGGAACATTAATGAAGAAAGCTTCCTTAAAGACAACAGCAATATTAATCAGTTAAAATTAAGATTGGGCTGGGGTAAGACCGGGAACCAGGAGTTTCCTCCCGGGGCGTCAAAGGACCGGCTGGTCTTCGCCAGCCAAAGCATCAGCCAGGCAAACTATGGTAATCCTGACCTGAAATGGGAAACCTCGGCCACCATTAACGCCGGTATCGACTTTGCTCTTTTCAATAACCGCATTTTTGGTTCGGTTGATTATTTTAATAAGAAGACAACAGATGCATTATTTGAGCAAACGCTGGCGCAACCCGCACCTGCCGGCCGCATCTGGGTAAATCTTGACGGAGAGATCGTTAACAAGGGCGTTGAAATAGCCCTCACCGGAAATATCATCCGGAACAATGGCTGGAACTGGGATGTTACGGGAAATGCCACCTTCCTTAAGAACAGTGTAAGCGGGTTAGTGGGTTACTACGAAACCGGTGCATTAAGAGGTCAGGGTTTCTCCGGTGTTCTTGGTCAACGGATGGCCAACGGGCAGCCACTGAACGTATGGTACCTGGCCGAGTATGCGGGCATCGACCCCAATACCGGCATGAGCATGTATCGCGGGCTGGATGGCAGTATCAGCTCTGCCAATGATCCGGCTATCAACAAATTCTATGCAGCCAGCCCCAATCCCACAACGTTGCTGGGCATCTCCACCAGTCTTACCTATAAGAAGTTCTCCTTTGGCGCAAATATGAACGGGGCACTGGGTCATTATTTATTTAATAACACCGCCGCCACATCACTGGGGATCAGCAATCTTTCAACAAGAAACATCGGAACCAGCTTTTTTGATACCGGGGTTAAAGAATCCACATCCAATTCCGCATCGCCCTCAACCCGCTATCTGGAAAAGGGGAATTACCTGAAGCTGGCCAATTTAACCTTCGGCTATAAAGTTGGTGATATTGGCAATGTTCTAAAGAATTTCAATATCACCCTTACCGGTCAGAACCTGTTCATCCTGACCAAGTACACAGGGTTTGATCCTGAAGTGAATACAGATGGTTCCACAAACGGCATTCCTTCACTGGGCATCGAATACCTGCCCTACCCTCCCGCAAAAACAATTCTTCTTGGTGTAAACTTTTCGCTCTAAATACTGAATCATATGAAATCTAAACATTTAATATATACACTTTTTATAGGCGCTGTCATTGCAGGCAGCTCCTCCTGCACAAAGCTCGATGAAGCCTTCAGAGGAGAACTGGAAGAAGGCACTTCAAATGTAGGCGCCGACGGGCTTTTAATTACGGCCTATTCCTCGCTGCTGGTGCCCTATCAGCAGGATCAGCGATGGGTGCTGCAGGAAATATCAACTGACGCCGCAATGGCACCAACCCGGGGTGGAGACTGGGATGATAACGGCATTTACAGAGCCATACACCTCCACCGCTGGAACGCCGACAATTCCTTTATGAACAATACATACGTAAGCCTGGGTACTACCATTTACAATGCCAGTAATGTCTTGCGCTTTAATCCCAGTGATCAGCAAAAAGCAGAGGCAAGATTTTTACGGGCACTGGCCATGTTTGATATGATCGACCTTTATGGCATTGTCCCCATCAGAGAAGGTGAGGCACTGGATGATTTCAGGATCGCCCCTCAGGTGTTGCAGGCCGGAGAAGGGCTGGATTATATCATTAAAGAGCTCAATGAGATCATTGCAACACTCCCCGCAGGAACACCTAAAACGGCCTATGTAGCCAGCAAGGACGCCGCAAGAGCATTGCTCATGAAGGTTTATCTGAACAAAGGCACCTTCCTGAACCGGCAGGCCCCCGCTTTTGATGTAGCAGACATGACCCAGGTGATTACACTGGCAAAAGCCATCAGCAGCAACAGCAATTATAAGGTGTCTGAAAAAGGGCATTACTTTGACAATTTTGCACCGGACAATGACGCTAAATCCACGGAAAACATTTTCACACTGTATAATCAAAACGGGAAAAGGGGCGGATCGGTCGACAGGACCTGGAACACCATTGCGCATTATAACATGACACCCGGTGGATGGAATGGCTGGTGCACGCTTTCTCAATATTATGACAAGTTTAGTGAGGGCGACGAAAGAAGAGGTATCTACTACGATTATCCTGCAGATACCACGTACAACAAAACAAAGGAATTTCACCGGCAAAACGTAGGCTTTTTTATTGGCCAGCAATACGACTGGAAAACCAACGCTCCGCTCATGGCAAGGAACCCTGCCAACACGGCCCTCATTTTTACCAGGGATGTAACGATCCGAACATCGGGTGCCACCCTGGAAACCGCCGGAATACGCCCCATGAAATACGCTTACGACTATTCAAGCTCGGGGCAAAAAAATAACGACTGGGTCGTGTTCCGTTATGCTGATGTATTGCTGATGCAGGCGGAGGCCGTTTTAAGAGGCGGTACCGGCAGCAGTACAGGAGAAGCATTGACGCTGGTGAATAAGATCCGGTCCAATCGCGGAATCACGGATCTGGGCTCGCTGACCCTCGACCAGTTACTGGATGAACGGGCACGTGAATTGTATTGGGAAGGCTGGAGAAGACAGGACCTGATCCGGTTTGGTAAATTCCTGCAACCGTTCCAGGAAAAGCCCGAGACATCAGATCCCAAGTATCTTGTTTATGCAATACCCAGTCAGCAGATCGCCGTTAATCCCAATTTAAAACAAAACACCGGTTATTAGTCACATGCCGGTCGGCATATTTCCAAGGTCCCCTTCCTGGGGACTTTTTTTGCTGCTATTTTAAGCCATACAGGGTTTGCGGAATAACCGCAATATTCATTTTCCGATCCGTTTCCGGATCCGCTTGGACGCAAAAACAAATGTTACATTCCGCATAAAGTGATAGCACCGGCCCCAACTATTGGCATATGGATAAAGCCGGGTTACCATATACATCAGGTTCTTCGCTGTACGGGGTCCATTCAGGAGCCATTGCAAGATGCCTTTTCTGTCCCTTGTTTTGTAAAACAACCTCCGGGGAATCTTTGTTGTTCCGGGATCAGGTGCATATACACCAAACTTCAAAAGTATGTTGCAGGCATAGTCGAACAGATCTTCCTTTTTTTCATCCAGTGCCAGTTGCCGGGCGTCCTGCCATACCGCTTCATCGATCCGGGTATTTAATAAGGCCATATCAATGATCCAGTTCAGGTTGTCCTTATTGCCCATATCTCCTGCATGGATCAGGATCATAAATACTTCGTATGCCAATGGCGGTTTTCGGGCTCCCGGCAAGGCCGGATACGGCACCAGATGATCCCATAACCCGGCCGTGAACCTCTTTGTACAACCCGATCCTATTTTCCAGTGCAGATCCATGAATGTATCCGTGTTGTGATTGGTACAGGAAACCGCATGTACAAAATCGAATAACAGACCGGGCATTTTCTCAAGGCAGGCCACCTCCAGTTCATCAGGTACAAAATGCAATTGCTGAAGGACCTCAAAGGCCTCCGAAAGCTTTTCTGCGCGAATCAGCAGGTCAAAATCGCTCATCGGTCTTAATTCAGCCCGTTCATAATACTGCCTCAGCGATGCCCCTTTGATCACTACGGCGTCGACACCCGCGGCCAGGAAGGCCTCATGTACCTGTTGAAGTTGATTGCTGATATGCTGTGTACGCAGCCACCAATACTTATAAATTACTTTAAGCCGTTTATCGTGCCGGCAGCTGATGCCCTCACCCTGATTTTTATGCAGCAGATACGGCACCAGGCGCATGGAACTAAAATCCAGGTCCATGATCTGTACGATATCCTCCCACGCACGCACATATCCCTCTCGTTCGGCCTTATTATCCGCCAGGCACGCCCGCACAAGCAATGTTTGCGCCACACTCAGGTTATCTACAGGGTCAGAAAGAGCGGATTTCATCAGCAATGGATTCAAAACCTGGTTGATGACTAATAATAATAATGATCATATTTTCTTTTAACGCAACGATCTCCTGCATAAGTTTCCGGATGGTATACGCATCCAGATGATTGAGCGGTTCATCCAGGATCAGTACGTCATGGGCACGCAGCAGTTCACGGATCAATGCGATGCGTTTTGCTTCTCCGCCGGACAATCCCTCACCCCGTTCGCCCACATGACGCGCGCCAACATCCCCGCCTGAAGGCAACAGGCCATATAACCAGGAACTCCCCAGGCCCGCCCAGGCCCGCTCCGGTTCCTCATGACCAAAGACCGCATTTTCTTTTATACTGCCCATAAATACCGGTGCATCCTGGTCTAAAAAACCAAACCGGGAACGCAATGTTTTCAACAGATCCCAGCTGGCCGGTGCTCCGTTCAAAAACAAGCGTCCCTCCTGGGGCTCCAACAACCCCAGAAGCATATGTGCCGCAGTAGACTTTCCGCTGCCATTGCGCCCCTGCCAGAGATAAATCTTGCCCCGTACCAGTTCCAGATCCAGCGCCTGTATTCCGGCACCACCGTTGTACAGATAGCCCACCCCTTTAAAGGATAGTTGTTTTATGGGGTCCATACCTGCCGGTTCCGCATCTTTAATCTGTTCCTCTTCAAGATCGAAAAATTCAGACAGGGTAAGCGCCGCATCCTGGCCTTCCATAAGTGCGCTCATTGCACCGGGAACCTGCATCAGGTTACTTTGTACAACGCTTACAAGCAACAACACGATCAGCAGTTCACTAAACTGCACATACCCCTGCTGCAACCAAAAGGCACCTACCAGGAAGATCAGCACCCGCACCAGGTTACCCGCGGCCTGATTAACGATACGCCACTGCGATTGCTGGCGGAGCTTTTCCGAATTGGCTTCAAGAAAGCGATCGGTTTCTTCGCGGTTCTGGCTTGCAGACCGGTTATAGCCCCTGCCCATTTTAATGAGATCGAACTGATCTACACTTTTGGCAACCCAATGATGCTGTGTACGCCAGGCAGCGTGAAACCGTTGAATACCGGAGCGCTGTTGTCGCATAGCATAAATATGAAGTCCTCCTAAAACCGCCAGTGCCCCTAGGCACAATAAAAACAAGGGTAAGCTGATCAGGGCAATAACAACTATAAGCGCCACGGCAATGATGCCGTTAACGGCCAGTACCTCAAGCACCGCTCCCATAGCGCCACGCAGGCGCCAGGCCTCCACCATCATCATATCAAAATAATACACCCTGCTCTTCTGGTGAAAGGCAAGCCAGTTGAGCGCATGCATTTTTTTCCAGATGCGCTCTGTAAGCTCCAGTGAAAAAGTTTTGAGCAGTCCAATGTTAATAGCCGATTGCCGGTAAGATGCCACACCACTACCTATAAACAACAACAACACGGCCAGCACACCGGGTATCAGCTCGGTAATATGTGGTAACGTATTACCCTTTAGATAATGATACAGGAAATAAGGCCATATTGTAGCAGCCAAAATGCGGAATATTCCATAAGCAAGCGTTGACAGCAATTGCTTTTTCGGGATCATCCGGAGAAAGCCAGACCATTGCAAATATCTACTGATCCGATCCGTGGGCATGAATATCAGATTTTTCTCTTTTTATCTAAATGCGCTTTTATCAATCCCAGAAAAGCCGTTTTATCCACACCAAGGGTGGTATTATGATCATGTACCCGGCGGTAGGCCAGCACTTCGTCCAGCATGATCTGTTCCAGCCCGGCCCTGATGATCCTGCTAAACCATTCCACAAAATCGCCGATCCGGATCTGCTGATCAAAACCGCCATATGTTTCGAAGAGCTGCCGTTTACCTAAAAAGGCTGTTTTAGAATACCCTTTTAGCGGCCCGGAGCGGGCTTGTTGCGTGGTTGCCCGCTCCAGGCTCTCAAATTCACGGATCATACAAAAACAGACCTCAGCCGTGCCGGCAAGCAATGCGTTCATTTGTTTTTCCAGCTTCTCCCCCTCCCAAAGATCATCGGCATCTAAAAAAGCGATAAAGGGTGCCGATCCCTGTGCAATGGCTGCATTGAGCGTAGCGGATACGCCCCGGTGCGGATATTTTAATAGCTCAATACGATGATCAGCCGCCATCAGGCCTTCAACGATAGCCACGGTCTGATCTTCGGAACCATCATCCGCTACAATGATCCGGAGCGCTTTCCAGGTTTGTGCCTGCACCGATGCAATAGCCTCGCCAATAAATTTTTGACCATTGTACACGGCTATAACAACGTCGATCAGCGGAGCGCTCATTGGTTCCTGATTTGGCGATGAAGCAAACCCAGTATTTCCTTACGCAATACCGCCTTATTGAGGCTGGCATTTGCTCCATGATACCATTTCCTGAGCAGCAGGTGCTCAACATTCTTTTCCCCGAGACCAGCTTTTCGGAGCCGGCGGATCAGATCAAAATCACTGCTCACATCCAGCGACTCATCAAAATTATGCACCTGCAGCAATGCCTGTTTACGGATCAGCAGTGCGCTGGGCACCAGCCCCCGGTGCTCTTCCCGGAGCCTTTCACTAAAGTTGGCGGGAAGCACAATATCCTCCTCGCAAACAAAATACTGGTTGCAGGTAACAAATGCACAATACGGATCCTGTTTAAGCACTTCCCATTGCAGGCGCAGTTTATCCGGCATCCATTCATCATCCTGGTCGAGAAAAGCAATGATTTCCCCGCTTGCGTGTCCGATCCCCTTATTTCTGGCCGCGGCCACACCAGCGTTGGCCTGCCGGATGATCCTGGCCCTAGGATAATGACTGCTGATAAAGTTGGCGCCCCCATCGGTTGACCCGTCGTCAACGACCAACAGTTCCCAGTTGGTATAGCTTTGGCCAAGCACACTCCCTATTGACTTTGTTACCAGGTCTTTTCCGTTGTACAACGGAAGGATAACGCTGATCAACGGGTCTTCCTTCTGGATCCGGTAATCCTTCAGCTGAGGTATATGACTCATTTTTGTATTATTTTTTCTACGTTGTGCCGCTTTGTGCAGTACTTTTAAAAGCTGCAATTCTTTAATACTCTTGTGCACCGACATATTATTGCCATGTACATGATATAACAGGGTCGTTGCCTCTACAAGCACAATTTTAACCTGCTGCTCTTTTAAACGGAGCCACCAGTCTATGTCTTCACTGTAGCCCAGGCTTTCATCAAAAAAAAATGCCTGTTGAAAAATACGCCTCCGTACAAGCAGGGCTCCCAGGTGCACGTGACTCAACCTGTTTTCATCATCCTCATACTTCATGTGAAGCGCCGGAGTGCCATTCTGCAACAGGTATTTTATTTTTCCACCCGCCACATCCACTTCCCGATCCTCCAGTAGGGGGAGCAGGATACTGAGTTTATTCAACGGCCATTCATCATCCGCATCCAGAAAACTGATCAGCTCACCCCGGGCCGTCCTGATACCTGTATTCCGCGCAGCAGCCGGACCTTTCTGCGTATCATGAGCAATAAGCCGCACCTGCGGATACCGTTCCAGAAGCTGTTGCAAAAACGGCTGGGCTTCGGCCCCCGACGCGTCATTGACAACGATGATATCCAGTTTGCACCCGCCACTGCAAACAAGATCCTGGCCAACGACGCTCTTTAAAGCATTAAAGAGCTCGGGGCCGTTATTGTGCGTAGGTATGATAACGCTGATCTCAGGATAATGCATCTGAATACAATTGATCAAATGATTGTTCAAACAATTTACGATCCGTTCCCAAATTCCACCGGAAACCAGGCAACGCCGCACTAAGCTGCATCATTTTCTGATAGGCGACCTCACGGTGATGCGGTAAATGATGCAATGTTGTAGGCGCCATAGCCAGCAATGCCTGGGTGGGTCTTATACGCTCAAAAACGGAATGCTCCTGATGCATGACCCGGGGCAGTAAAATGGCACTTAGATCCGCAGCCGTAATAAATGAATCCTGCCATAGCTCCCTGATATAAAAAATGGCTTTCTGCTGTTCCAGTAATTCTTTATTAACCACATGCGGCATCCAGTCAGGGAAGCGCTTCTTCAGATTTTCAGGCTCCACCTTAGCCGTCTGATACAGCGTATAGACTTTCGGTCCGTCTCCAAACTCTACCCATACATAGTCATCACCCAGGTACTGGTAACCGCAGCGCAACAGGGTAAGGCAGGATGTGGATTTCCCCGATCCGCTGGGCCCTGTGATCAACACACCTTTGCCTCCTTTGGCAATAGCACCGGCATGTACCAGCTGTGCCGGCAGATCCCGCGTCCAGAAATGAAAAATGATCCTGAACGGAAAGCTGGCTTCCCACCAGGGAAGATCCACGGGTGTTTGTACCCAATAAATCCCGGTACGCCTTTGCCTGGAATACAGGAAAATCTGCCGCTGCCAGGGTTGAAAGAATATCTGGACCGTTTCCTGATCCAGTGTGGTATTGAACCCCTGCGCATTAAATCCCGGCCAGGGCGGCGCCGTTACCTTATCAGGCAGGTCTGCATCTACCGCATACCAGATCGTCAGCTCCGCCGTAGTGTCTCCGGAATCAACGAGGAGATGCGACAATGCGGGGATCAACCTGCTGCGCAAAACATCAGAAGGGCTGTTCAGGCGCACACTTCTGCCTGCCAGCAATAAACAGTCAGTATAATAGGCCGGTAATGCGGTAAATAGAGAAAGAAGACGGGAAAAATAATCATTAAGATTCAAAACAACTGCATTTTTAGGAGTCCTTCTGCACCACCCAACCTTCTTCATCAACATCATGGATCGGGTCCAGCATCAGCAGGTCCTGCATATCGGCATATTTGTTAAATTTCGGAGATTGATATTCTGCCGGAGCATCCGGACGAACCCTGGCGGTAATACCGGCACCTTCAACGCTCCGGATCACATCCTCCTCCAGCAACTGCCGGAAAACCGGCCTGAGCTCAGCTTCAATAACAGTAGCATGCTCAGGCAACGCTTCACAAAAAAAGCGGACAAGACCGGCTTCGTCCTCAAAGGGCAGTGCGTTCAGCAAAGAAACGGCAAGACCCTGCACGCTATAATACAATCCTGTATCCAGATTAGCAATAATATATTCTCCGTCAAATACATCAGCAGCGAGACGTGGATTCAATATAAACATAAAGCAAGAGGTGTATTTTTTGCCTAAAGTAATGATAAATACGGAATAAAAGATGCAAACATCTCACAATTCAGATAAACTCACCCTTTTTAGGTAGTTATAAAATACCTGCTTTTAATCCGCTCCTAAAAAACATTGTTACGCCCATGAGTTAAAACACCTGCGCTGCAGTTACGACAGATTCCATCCTGTACACGGGCAATTACCTGAACCAGATGCTGAAACCGGTACAACGCTGTATATCGATCTGGATATAATTTCTTTAATTTCGCTGGATATGGAACTTTCACAGGATACAAAAAACATTTTGGGTCTGCAGCTCCCCACTGATCCGCGCTGGGTGAATCTTGCAGAAATTTCGCTCGAAGCCGTGCTGACCGATCACGCCTATTGCGAGCAGAAGGCAGCAACCAGCTGCATTTCGATTATACAGCGATACAGCGATAAAGAACAACTGGTAAAGGCACTGGCCCCTATTGTTACCGAAGAATGGGGACATTTTCGCCTGGTATTACAGGAACTGGAAAAAAGAGGCTTAAAACTGGGCCGCCAGCGAAAAGATGCTTATGTGAATGCACTCCTGCTGTTCCAGGCAAAAGGCGGTAGTCCTGAGGATGCTTTTCTCGACAGGCTCCTGACCATGGCAATGATCGAAGCCCGGAGTTGCGAACGTTTTAAGCGGCTGAGTGAGGGCCTGAATGATACCTATTTAAGTAAATTTTACCGGCGTTTCATGGAAAGTGAAGCCGGACATTATACCCTTTTTATTGAACTCGCAGAAACATACCTGCCCAAAGAAAAAGTGCGCAAACGCTGGTCTGAATGGCTGGCGCATGAAGCGGTGATCATGCAGGAAATGGAAATACGCGGCGATCGTATTCATTGATGCCGATTCCTCACAGACTTCTCATACGCTCACAGAATAATTCTTTCTTCTTTGAATAGCTGTGCTATATGTAAGCCCAGTACCAGAACACAGATGGGGTTGACACCAATAACCCCAGCCAACAAGCGAACCGTTCTCCAACAGCTGTCACATCGATCGTCGATGTATCAGAGGTGGATAATATAACAGAAACAGGTGACTATTTTTATTTAAAACTAAAAACCGGCGGACACCTGATTCTTCCGAAAGCGGGAACCAACGATAGGAATGCATTAAGACATGAACTGAAACAACTCAGCAGCAGGTTGCAGATTTCATTCATTGAAGATCTGCATTGGAGATGGAAATAATAAAAGCACGTAATCATAATTTATTCTTAAAAAAACATTCGAAAAAATTTTGTTATATAAAAAAGGTTTTACACCTTTGCATACGCAAATAAAAAAACATACAATGCAACGCAAGAATTTACATATTGAAACAAAAGCGTGGTTCAGCCCGATAGGACTGAATACGCGTTGCGGGGCATTTGCTGCAGAAAGTTAAAAATATTTTTTTTAATAGAATTCAGGCCCCGCAAGAGATTGCGGGGTTTTTATTTATATGGAATAAATGAACCGAACAACTCTATTCTTCCGATTTACAATGGTGATACCCGTCTCCAACCGGTCTAATGGCGGGGCTATGCATCTGTGTATTCGTAATTCAGAAAAACGGGAACCGGAGTTTTTTACAAGACATCATGTATAAAGAAAACATGGTCATGTAGCAAACCCGATCCTTAAAGACCGGGTTTTTTATTACACAAAAGGAGGTGTGCGATGAACATCATTTTTATCATCATACTGCTGGTATTTATTGTAGAAAAAATTGCCGGCAGCAGAACGACAACCGGTCCCACAACGGACCCCGCGGCATCAAAGATCGATGATCCGGCATCCGTAAGGTTGCGCTAACATATTAGTTGCAGAAAAGGAGAAAACACGCCCGCGAGATGCAGCGGGGTGTTTATGTTGGCCCTAGCTTAACAGATAAAGCGCCACACTGTGAAGGCGGAGAACAGGGTTCGAGTCCCGGGGGCCAACCAATACGGCTTGGTGTAAGGGTAACATGATCATTCCCCTTTCTTTCTGAAAGGCAAGTAGCGGGTGATCGTTTTCAGTTCAAATCTGAAAGCCGTACTATTTCAGATGCCGGTTTATAGTTCAATGGAACAGAACACCTCACTACGAATGAGGAGATGCAGGTTCCCCAGACAATGATCGGCGCTGCTAAGCCAACAAAAATTGGGGCGTAATTCAAAAGGATTTCAGGATACCGGTCTTTTACACCGGGAGTTCAGGGTCCTCCCGATGGCGATCGGGCATTGCGGACCCACCGTGTGCGGTATGTAGTTCAATGGTAAGAACCGCCACCCCATACGCAACAGGTTACCGGTTCAAATCCGGCTATACCGTCAAAGGTGCTTTGGCAGAGAAGGTCTATGCATTCCGCTGAAGACGGGACAAAGAAGGTTCGAGTCCTTTGGGCACCACTAATATATGGGTTTGGAATAACACTGGTATCATGATCGCCAAGATCATCGGTACCGGATCGGTTCCTGTAGCCCATGCTAAAAACAAAAAAAATGAAAAAAGAATTCATGTTCATAATGACAGATAAAATGTGCCGCGAGGCGCAATGGTTAAACACACAAGCACATTCATTATGGACACAAAACTTATTAAACAGTTCGGAGCTGAAATGTATGCATACAGGCTCCGAACCAAAAGACAAAAGAAACGGCTCCGGTATGAGGACTTCGACAAACAGCTATTGGAACTGGATTTCCGGCTGAAAGGATCATACAAAAAAAGACGCAACCTGGGCTGGGAGCCCTTAATTCCTCCCATCCAAAGAGGCTGGAAGCGGTTCTTTGTACTGCGAGATGAAGTTGCAACAGGTAAACAGGCTGATTTTTTTGAACAGTTATTAAAAAAGATCAACACAACAAACTATAGCTGGAAAAAAGATTTTACGGTCAGGAAAAAGAAACGGGGACGAAAGATCTATGTGGTAAAGGAACAATACCTACTGGCACCCTGCGAACAGGATTTCAAGAAGCTGGGCTTTTCACCGCAGGAGCAAATGTTCTTTTATGAACAATGGCAAACCAATCAGTATGGCTACCGATCCAAACACTTCGTGTTTTCGGAACCCTGGCGTTACAGCTTATTGGTCCAACCGAATATGATCGACAAGAAAAGGGTTACCGATCCGGAGCTGGAATCGGAAATAGTGCAGATCCGGCGATACCTGAAAAAACACCGTTATGACCGGAAGCTGGGGAGACTGAAGGACGGGCGGTTTGGATATAAGCATTACCGGTACTATCCAAAGTCAAAAGAGCTTATTTTCTCTGAAAAGAAAAGCGCAGCACAATGGTTGAACGAAATAAAAAATGAACAGTTTGAAGATTAAAATTAAAACCGATGGAACAACAGCAATGGCAGCGGTTCGGGGGTAACTTCCTGAACGAACCGGTGGCTGAAGAAGTAAACAAAGCGTTAATAAACGAACGGGAAGCCGGTAACAAGATACAGGTATGCCTGGGCACCGACAGCCAGGTAAAGGGCGCTGTGATCGAGTTTGCAACCGTGATCGTTTTTGTACGAAGGGGAAAAGGCGCTTTTCTTTTCCTCCGGAAAACGCTGTTGCGTAAAAAAATGAGCATCCGCGAGCGCATGTTGCTGGAAGTGGATAAAACAGTTCAGTTAACCTTACAATTGAATACTGTTTTTGAAATACACGGCATCACTCCGGAACTGCATGTGGACATCAACACTTCTGCAGCCTATAAAAGTAATACAGCACTTCATGAAGCCATGGGTTATGTTTCCGGGATGGGCTGGACCTGTAAGGCAAAACCTTATGCCTTTGCCAGCTCCAGCTGCGCCAATAAACTTGTTCAATAAGGCCGTTGCAAAAAACACCACCAATCAACTACTTTATGACCTCCTGTTTTGTGAGGTCATAAAGTTTAAAAACAAAAAATGGAACAGGAAGTAATACAAAGGGTGATCAGCACCCATGAACTCTTTAACAGTTCATTCATCAATGCAAAGGTGTTATACCTTCATGAATTCGGGAAATTGCCCAGTACCTTGTTTATCGGTCATCTGGACGGCAGCAATGCCTTCACTCCTTTAAAACAGTTACTGGCCGGTCATACCCGGCAGATCTTTCAACATCAATGGTTCAAACGAAAAAACAAAAAGTTTCAGTATGATACGGCCGTCTTCCTTTTAAAGGATGGATGTATCATAGAACTGGATGAATGCTGGTGCGAGATACTGCACGATGGCAATCATAACCCGTTGATCGGGGAAATGGTTACCCTGCTGCAGCGTTTCCAGGAAAAAAAGAAAAAGGAACCACTGGAAATCAACCTCGTTGTGCGGGATGGGAACCGCTTGCAGTTAAAGTCGATGGAAATAAAAAGAAATAAGCTGAACCTGGATCTCTTTTATGAAGATGATTTCAGGGACGTGGACCTATTGATCCGCCAGCGGCTGAACCGGAAAAAGGATAAAGGTATTGTACTGTTGCACGGCTTGCCGGGAACGGGAAAAACTTCCTATATCCGGTACCTCGTAGGAAAGATCCGGAAACGGGTGCTCTTCCTCTCCCCTTCTGTTGCCGGTAACCTGATCAGTCCCGATTTTATCCAGCTGCTGATCAATAATCCAGATACGGTACTGATCATAGAAGATGCGGAGCACATCATTATGGACCGTCGCTACAGTTCGGACTCATCAGTATCCAATCTGCTGAATATATCCGACGGATTACTGGCCGACTTTTTGAACATCCAGCTGATCTGTACATTTAACAGTGCGCTGACCCTTATTGATGAAGCGTTGCTGCGGGAAGGCCGGTTAATTGCAAAATACGAATTCGGCAAACTGGGTGTGGAGAAGGCCCGGGCACTGGCCCGTCATTTGGGATATTCGCAAAACATTACAGAACCCTGTACCCTGGCGGAGATCTGCAATTTTGAACCGGTAACCAGTGAACCTACGAGAAAGGCTTCGATCGGCTTCCGGCTGTCAGCAATGGGAAGTAAGGTCTGAGCCTTATTAAAGAACCTTGCTGCAAAAAGTAATATCACTGCGGCATTGATGTTACAAAGCAAATTAAATGTTCAATAATACAATCAGGCCGGATCCGATCCCGTTAATGCGTTCAGTGTTCATGAAGAGGGTCTGCGTAAAGCTCCTGCATTTTCCGGATGCGTTGTTTCAACATACGCACCATTGAATTCGGCCCCATTATACGCAGTCCTTCGCCAAAACCGAGGAATTCCCGCTCCAGCTCAAAGTTAGGGATCACCTCGATAGTAAAAGTGGTCCATCCGTTTGCAGTAGCAATTACCTGCTGCGATGCATGGAGGGGTTTGGTGCATATATAGGGCGCATGCCGAGCATTGGCCTTAAAAGTGATCAGCGTGGGTTGATCGGCCGCATTCCTTGTTACACCGATGATGTCTTTAAAATAACTGGAAGCAGTAAATCCTTTATGAACGAGGTAAGGCTCGCCGGGCAACTCTGTTACTGCTGCAATACGGTCCAGTGCCAGCGTCAGCAGTTCCTTCCCCTTCCGGTGCATGCACAAAAGGAACCAGCGGTTACGGAACTCCTTCAGCAGGTAAGGATACACCACCAGGTCGGCAGGCTGGCGCGCGGAAAAGCTTTGATAAGTAACCTTCAGGGCTCGCTTTTTAATAATCGCCTTATGCAGGGGATCCAGCCAGTGAATACCGGTAAGCAGCTCGTTCTTTTCAAAATCGATCACCGGGGTTTCCTGCTCGCGTTCTGTGTAGATCTTATCTTCCAGTCGCTGCAACAGCTCATCCAGATCGTTAAAATGACTGAAGCCTTTGAATTGCTGCAGCAGAAAGGAGACATCCTGCAGTACATCCAGGTCCTAGTGTGATAACGGGATTTTCGAGATACTGTACTCCGGATCTTCATACCGGTAGTACTTCTTATCGGTTACGACGATCGGGGCATTGTATCCCAGCTTACCACTGCGCATGGCATTCAGGTCCATACGTATGGTGCGCAGGCTTACGCCTTTATCGATGCCTTCATATTCATAAAGGGCATCGTTACAGGCATCGATCAGGTTTTCAATGGTCCATTTACGGCGCCTGTTCTGCAGGCATTTGTCAATGGTGCGGCAACGGATCAATGCATTGCGGTTAACAGGCATAAAAAAAATTTGAGGAAAAATAAATTATTTTTTTGACTATGCAAAAAGACTGCACAGTTGTGTTTCAGCTTTGTGTTATCAATAAAGCAGGTTCTTTTACTCACTCCTTAGCATAAAAGGAAGTGCTGCGGAAAAAGTTTAACGGAGCCGTGGAGTGGCCGGAAGATGTCGTTTAGACCACGCGTTTAAATGACCAGATTTTGCAGAAGCACCGAAGCCTGAAAAAGGGTAAGTAGGGAAGCGCATTTGGAGCCGGCCTGTTGCACCAGCAACGTATGGGTTCGAATCCCATAGGAGTGACAAAACATGACCAGTATTGCGGCAACGCAGCACAGGCACAAAAAGTTCTTTGATCATCTTATTGCCGAAAGGCAAACCGCGCTGTTTACCGTTTCTTAAAAGCCAGGCGGGTGCATTTCAGGCACCGCAGTGCAGGCGTTGTAACGTTCTGTATGCTCTTGTTAGGAATACGGCATAGCACCATAACCTGTGGGGCAGGGGTTCGACTCCCCTTTCCGTTGTAAAACGGAATAGCTCAGTGGAAGAGCAACAGACATGCTGCGGGTTCGAATCCCGCTCACGCTTCGCACGTGATCGTTCAATGGTAGAACACTACACTGAAGATGTAGATCTGAAGGAAGCGCATCACTTCTTTAAAAAGATGTACACCGGAAAATAACGGCCGTCCCCGGCTGTTCCGTCTAGCGTCACTGACGTCTTGAACGGAGCAGCAGCCCGGAAAGCACCAGCAGGCAGGCGTAAACGAGAGGTACCGGATACCGCTTCGTTCAGGAGCAGGGTATAATACTACCGTATTCCAAAAACGAACCGGTTTCCAACACCGATCCGCAACCGGCCTCCGTACCGGATGGGTGGAAGCCGGCCGGCATTTTCCAACCGCTCCTTTCTCCGGAGAGGAGCGGTATTTAAATAATATAACTATTTTAAACCATAAGATCATGAAAAAAGTAACCGTAAATGCACAGCAGGTGGCATTGGTATTTAAGAACGGGGCCTATCAGAAAATGCTTGGGGAAGGGTCCTACTGGCTGTGGCAAAAAAACGCCATCGTTTATGAGAGCACGCAGCCTTTTCAGCCTCCGGTGGCACTGAACCTGTTATTACAGGATAGAGCGCTGGCCGCAGCCCTGGAAGTGGTAACAATAGCCGACCACGAAATTGCCCTGCAATTCCAGGACGGCCTGTTTCAGAAAGTGCTTGTTCCCGGCCGGTATGCATTCTGGAAATCTGCGATCCGGTATGAGTTCGTAAAAGCAGATCTCAGCAAGATCGGAATTACCGAAAACATCGACCGGGGCCTGCTGGAAAATAAGCTGGTAGCACCTTATGTGCGGACCTACAAAGTGGAAAGCTACGAAAAAGCATTGCTGTTTGTAGATGGAAAGCCACAGGGCGAGCTGAGCCCGGGGACCCACTACTGGTGGAAGAATGCCATTGCCATTCATGTAGCCAAGGCAGATGTACGGCAGCAACAACTTGAGATCAACGGACAGGAGATCCTGACAAAGGATAAAGCCAACCTGCGGATCAATGCGTGGGCACAATACCGGGTCATCAATGCAGCAACTGCATTACTCGAAAATGCGGGCTACGACCGGCAGTTGTACGTAGCTATCCAACAGGCCCTCAGGGAATATGTGGCCGGCTTTGCCTTCGACGAGTTACTGGAAAAAAAAGAAAGCATGGCCCCCGTTGTACTGCAGCAGGTGGCCGCAGCAGCAACAGCGCTCGGCGTACAGGTAACCGGGTTTGGTATACGGGACATCATTCTTCCGGGTGATATCCGGGAGATCATGAACCAGGTACTGGTGGCAGAGAAAAAGGCACAGGCCAATACCATTATGCGGAGAGAGGAGACCGCCAGCACCCGGAGCCTGCTGAATACCGCACGGCTGATGGAAGAAAATGCAATGCTCTGGAAACTGAAAGAAATGGAATATGTAGAAAAGATCGCAGACAAGATCAGCAACATCAGTATCAACGGCAACGGGGTATTGATCGATCAGCTGAAACAGATCTTTATTCCGAACAAATAAACGGGACCTGTAAGGTTTAGAAGACCTTACAGGTCTTTTCATCTAATTTTGATTTTTCAAATCATAAGACATGCGCACCATCATAAAAAGGAATCTGAAAGAAATCGGGAACCGGAAAAATATAGAATTATTGTATGCCTGCGAAACCGGCAGCCGGGCCTGGGGATTCCCTTCTCCCGACAGCGATTATGATGTACGTTTTATTTACCGTCATGAACGGAACTGGTATCTTTCCTTATCTGCAAAAAAAGATTCGATCGAATTTATGAAAGATGATCTTGACATCACCGGTTGGGACCTGAAGAAATGTTTATTGCTGCTGAAAAAATCCAATGTGCCGCTGATCGAGCGCTTTCAATCCCCGATCGTTTATTTTGCGGCGCCCGGCTTTAAACAGGAATTCCGGCAACTGATAGCAACCTATTACTCACCAACCGCTGTTTTTTTTCATCATTATTCACTGGCATTAAAATTCAGGGAGCAGGTACAACCCGGAAAACCTTTTAAATTAAAAAGTCTTTTTTATATGCTGCGCTCGCTCCTATCCTGCAACTGGATCCTTCATAATGACCAGGTAGTGCCCATGGAGTTGAACAAACTGCTGCGCTACAACAATGCCGCTGTGAATAAAACCATCATGGAACTGGTGGCGTTAAAAGCCACAAAACCGGAAAGCTATTATCACAAAGGCCCGTCCGCGCTTTTGAAGTGGATCGAAAAACAGTTTGAGCACCTGGCTGCCTCCAGGGAGCAGCTGAAAGTGAACAATACCCGTATGGACGCGCTGGATCATTATTTTATAAACAAGCTTAATGAAACCACTTACCATAAATGACGTAAAGAAAAATGGCTGGCTGATCCTGGAGGTCATCTCCGGCAGCAGGGCCTACGGATTGGATACGCCTGCTTCGGATACCGATATTAAAGGTGTGTTCGTGTTGCCACAGGAGCTGTATTATTCCATGGAATATACAGCGCAGGTAGCCAATGAAACGAATGATATTGTGTATTACGAGTTAAACCGTTTTATGGAACTGCTGGCCAGGAACAATCCCAATATCCTGGAATTGCTGGCCACGCCGGAAGATTGCATCCTGTTACGCCATCCCTTAATGGACCTTTTATCCGCAGAACTTTTTTTATCCCGGCTTTGTGAGCAAACCTTTGCCAACTATGCCTACAGCCAGATCAAAAAAGCCCGTGGACTGGAAAAAAAGATCGTTAATCCTATGGGCGATGAACGGAAAACCCCAGCCGACTTTTGCTATGTTTATACCGGTAAAAGCAGTATTCCTTTAAAAGATTATCTTAGGCAACAGTCGTTTACGCAGGAATCAATGGGGCTGTCTGCTCTTCTCCATTTTAAGGATTGTTACCAGCTGTATCATTCATCACAGCAGGAATATAACGGCATATTCAGAAAAGAGATTTCCAATGATGTTTGTACCAGCTCCATCCCCCGGGAGGCAGTACCCGTCGGCCTCCTTTATTTTAACAGGGATGGTTATTCCGTATATTGTAAAAAATATAAAGAATACCGGGATTGGGTGAAAGAACGGAATGCCACGCGTTATCAGAGCACCATGGATCATGGTAAGAATTATGATGCTAAAAATATGATGCATGTATTCCGTTTGCTCAAGATGGCAGAAGAGATCGTTTCGGAGAACAGGATCAATGTCAGAAGAACCGACCGCCTGTTGCTGCTGCAGATAAAAAACGGGGAACGCGAATATGACGAACTGGTACAGGAGGCAGACAAGAGGATGCAGGGTTTAAAGGGGCTTTATCTTAACAGCACCCTGCCCAATACCCCGGATCTCAATGCTGTCAACCAGATCCTGGTACGCATGCGCACTGCCTATTACCAGCAGCAATAGCCACACTGTGCCTCCATTATTTCTTTTCCTCCTCCCCTGCATGTATGGCATCCAGCGACCAGGGTCCGTTACTGGCCGCTAAAAAATAGATCAGTAACAGTAACACTACGATAGCCAGCAACAGGTTGGAGAAAGGGTGCAGTACATTCCCAGACTGACCGGCGAAGAACACTGCGCCCAGCAGGATGGGGATCTGCATGAGACAGGCAGCCCTCGTCAGTAACCCCAATGTGATCAACACCCCACCCAGGATATGCGCCCCAACAATATAGTGCCCGACCATGATGGTCAGAAACGAGCTGAAGGACATCCATTTGGGCATCAGATCCATCAATACATTATAGTTGTTAACAAACTGAACGCCCTTTACGATCAGGAAGATTCCCAATCCCATACGTACGATATCCATCCAGGCAGGATGATGCTTTTCTCCCCAAAACTCAATACGTTGAATCAGTGTCATATTGCTGCATTTTAAGGTGAATGAATAAAACAAAGAACCTATACAAAGTTACAAATTTCATTAAGGGAAAATAAAAATTTAATTTACAGTAAACCATATAATTAAGCGATCTGCCTGCAATTAAGCCGGGCTTTCTTCCTATATTTATGACCGATACTTTAATGAATAACTATGAGCCTTTTTAGCAAACTCCTGAAAAAAAAAGAAACACCACCCCGGTCCTACGCCGATTTCTGGAACTGGTTCCGGCAACATGAAAAACATTTCTTTAATACCGTTCAAACGCGCCAAAATATACATGCTGTTTTTTTTGACCCGATGTCAGCGCAGTTACAGCACCTGAAAGATGGGTACTTTTTCCTTGTTGGCATGTCGGCTTCCGGAGTCGCTGATATGATCTTTACAGCGGACGGCAATCTTAAAAATATTGTTTTTGTTGAGGAGCTCGTTGCCGCAGCCCCTTCCCTTTCCGGCTGGCAATTCAGTGCTTTAAAACCATCACTCGATATTGAAAATGTAAATATTGAAATGGGCGGGCTGCAATTTAACAAGGACAATCTTTTTTTTCATGCAATGCAGGATCCGGCATATCCCGATGAGATTGATATCACTCTTGTTTACACAACGTGGGCGGAGGTGGACAGGGATACCATCATCAACGGAGCCTATATCTTCCTGGATAATTACCTGGGCGAACTGGACTTTGCAACCACCATTGATAACCTCACTATTACCGGCCCATCAGGCATTACCCAGGAGCTGATCCCTGTGGAAAAGCTGAAATCCTACCTTACCTGGCGGCAGAAAGAATTCCTTGAAAAATATGAAGGACTTCGCCATGATACAAATGAAGATGTATACTCCCTGTTTGAAGCCACCATTGAAGACCGCTATCCGCTGCTGGCAACGATCAATGAAACCCTCCTCCAATGGGATGAAAAGGCTTCACACCCCTGGATGTGCAACATCCTGTTCCGTTACGACGGAAGCGCGAATAACGGCCTGCCTGGCTCCGAAGATTACGAATTGCTCAACACCATTGAAGATGAGATCACGGCATTGCTAAAAGACAATGAGGGCTATCTGAATATCGGACGCGAAACCGGAAAGGATGAAAAAGAGCTCTTCTTTGCCTGCAGAGACTTCCGGGAGCCCTCCAAGGTCTTTTATAATATCCAGAACAAATATGCAGACCGGTTCTCAATAAAATATGCCCTCTATAAAGACAAATACTGGAAGCACCTCGAACGCTACCATAAAAGCAGGACCCTTTAAACAGCTGTTCCCGGTCAGTCCGTTACATGATACACCGATGACACCGGATAGTGATCGGATGTACTGCCGGAAGGGTAATCCGGTACAACCGTTACCACATCCGTCCGGATCCTGACAGAACCGCTCCGGTACCATTGCTGCATTTTACCGGATATAACCTGCTGATCGATTACCGAATTCACAAAAGAAAGGGTGGACTGATATCCCGGGGCATTCAACGGCAACGTTATTGCTTGATAGTAAACGGGCTCGTCTGTAAAATTCTTATATGGCGACGGAGCATTCACAAGGATACTGCCACTGAGATGGTCGTTAAAATCGCCCAGCACCATGCAGTTCCCGTTTCGAAAATAACGATCCAGGCTGTCCTTCAATTCAAGCGCGCCGTCCCTCCGCCGCCCGTAAGCCTCAAGGTCTGCACCGGCCTTCGCATGCACCAGGATAAAATGCACCGTATTCCTCCGCCCGTTCACCACCATATCAGCGGTAAACAGAAAGGGAAAACGGCCCGAGGCAAAATGCACTGCGGCTGTTGCGCTGGTGCTCATAAATGGCCGGGCACGCGCATTTCTGAAAACATTCCTGTTATATACAATGGCCAGTTTCTGGTCGATCTTCGGGTAAGGGCTGATCGTATACCGGAATTGTTCTCCCAGATAGCGGCGGACCATCCTCCCGAAGCGGGCCGTATCAACCACCTCGCAGACCCCATACAAATCCGCATCCAGGAAGTGCAGTATCGCACCGGCATTGGCTTCCTGTGTATCAGGATCCCCCGCAAACCGAATAGATCCGAACCATTCGATATTCCAGTTCACGATCGTAAGATCTTTGTTGTAATTTTTTAAAGAAGCAGTGTCCTCCGCAGGAGGCAGGTGCCGGGGCGTCTCTTTTGTACAGGACCAACAGACAGCCAGCAACAACACTGCAGGTACCAGGTGTTTCATAGATTATTTTTTTCTGTTTCAAATTTAAACCTTTTTCCGTAAATCCTGTTGTAGAAAAAAATCCCGTTATTTTTAAACCATTTACCGGATAATATATGATTGCCCGATTCCTTATTTTGCTGATATGCTTTGTAGTGCCCATGGCTGCATTTTGTCAGACCCGTTATGAGCAAACGGGCTGGGCCGCCTGGTTCAACAATGCCAAACTGAGTAAAAAATGGGGGTTATATTTTGATATACAAGTACGTACGCATGACGACTGGAACGGGATCCGCAACCTATTATTACGACCGGGCGTGAACTATTATATAAAACCGAACCAGACCGCCACAGCCGGATACCTGTACACGCCTGCATTTCCCGCACCGGATATCACCAATGGAAAAACCCTGACCGAACACCGGATCTGGGAGCAGTACACCATCAGCCACCGGGTGTTTACCGGCTCGCTCAGTCACCGTTTCCGGCTGGAACAACGGTTTATCGGCAGAACGGACGAAGATATTTTCTCCCAGCGGCTGCGGTATTTTTTCCGGGATGTGCAGCCCCTGGTTAAAACAGAACAGGGATTTAAAAAAGGTCCGTTTGTTGCTATACAGAATGAACTGTTCTTTAACCTCCAGAACAAGGACCGGCTGAATGGTTCTTTCTTTGACCAGAACCGCGCCTATATTGCAATCGGGTACCGCACTTCACCAAAATTCGATATTGAAGCCGGCTATCTGAATCAGGCCGTAAAAGGCGCTTCTTCCAATACCATGAACAGCGTGATCCAGGTAGCAGCATATACACGGTTTTAATTGTTTAATGCTGGTTCTTTTCAAAAAAGCTCAAGGCGACTTCCTGTTTGACCAGGAAATATACACAGCGAATCATAGATCACAGCAGCAAGATGCATCATCAGACCGTTGATCCCTGATCCATCTTTACGACAAAGCCATTTCAAACACACCCGCCGTGCACCGGAACGTATAAACCCTCTTAATAATAATTGTTCCATTCCAATAAAAGAAGCATGCGTTTTATTGGCGAAGATCAGATCGCAAAAAATCAGCATACGCTTTGGTCTATACAGAAACCGGAAACGCAAATCTTCGCGAAGCACCCAGTTAAAACCGGAGATCTCCCCTATAATAAGTTTCTGGAACGTTTCCCGTAGAATATAGCTTTTATCCAGGCATAATGAAGGCCGGGACTCTAAAGCCCGCAGCTGCTCCTTTTTCTCCTTTAAGCGTTCGTTTATATAAATGGATCTTTTATCAGCATCCGCGTGGCGTTGAATAAAATCATGGCACCATTGTTTTTCCCGGTAATACGCATCATCAAACGTACGCAAGACCTCCAGGAAATGATTGACCTTTATCAACCCTTTTTCATATTGAAATGCCGTTAAGTAGTCCGGTCCCTCCGGATTTTCTGCTAAAGCCTCTTTGATAAACCGTTCCAGGTTACGCTGTTCTTCTTCAAAGGCATGGATCAGTTGCTCCATCATAAGCTGTTTAAAACGCAACATAAAGTTAAGCTTATTTTTTTAGAGCACACAGGCAGGATGGGGTTACCTCGCCTTAAAGGGCCGTCTTATTGCGGCTAAAACACGGTAAACAGCTTGATCATTCGGTGCTTTTTATCATTATTGCTGCGATTGTAGTAACCTCCCCCTGATTCCAGCACCCAGTGCATGTGTCTTATCGTAAATAGCTCTACCTGGGAAAATCAGCTCACAGATTTCTCAGATCTGCACAGAAAGAACAATCTCATAGAAAATGGACGCTTCCGTGTTAATCCGAGTAAGCTGCGAACGCTACCTGCAACCTCTTTACCACAAACCGATCAGCTACGTGCGCCGAACAACAGGCTCCCTACCCTTACCATCGTGCTTCCGTATTCCAGCGCCAGTTCATAATCGCCGCTCATACCCATGGAAAGCATTTCAGGTTTAACGTTTAACGTTCCACGCTCAGCATTTTTTTCGGAAAGGGCTTTCATAGTTGCAAATTCCTGTTTGAGCTTTTCCAGGTCATCGGTAAAACTAGCCATGGCCATTAAGCCACAAATATTCACATGCTGCAGTTTGTTCAACTGTTTGTATTTGTCAATGGTATCCAGCAGTAACACAACTTCTTCACTGTCGAATCCGAATTTTGTTGCTTCCTGCGCCACATGCACCTGCAACAGGCAATCGATGACCCGGTTGTTTCTGGCTGCTTGTTTATCAATCTCCTCGAGCAGTTTAAAACTATCTACTCCATGGATCAGATGCACAAACGGCGCAATGTATTTTACTTTGTTGGATTGCAGATGTCCGATGAAATGCCAGTGGATATCGCCTGGCAGCAGGGCCTGTTTTTCCACCAGCTCCTGAACATAATTCTCTCCAAAATCCCGCTGCCCCAGATCGTAAAGGGTTTGTATATCGCTTACCGGTTTTAATTTGGAAACCGCCACCAGCGTGGCACCAGCCGCATTTGTCTTTTCAAGTATCGCTTTGTAGTTGCTTTCATTTACCGACATGAGGTAAAAATACAGATTCTTACCAGAACTCTGACTTTGGATTTCAGACTCAGGTTTGAGATTTCAGATTCCAGACCTATGTCAGGATCAGGGATCAGATCCGGGGCTTCAGATTCCGATACGCTGCTCTATTTGCAGCCTGATAACAATCGCGGCTCTATTCTCAAATCTGAAATCTGTTGTCTCAATACTCATTTATACTGAAACACATTATATGGCAACGATGTGCCCTTTATGGTCAATACCACTACTCCATGTCCGGGTACTTCAAACGACTGTTCCCTATTTACAGAACGGGGATATGCCTTCTTGCTCCATACATCCAGCATGGTATAGCCCCTCCGGGAATCGATGCTTAATGAATCCGGCATGAACGTTATCGTTGATTTTTCCTTAGCCCTGTTAAACAATGCCACCGCAATCTCTCCACTCATGGTATGCTTCAGTGGCCGGGCCCATACCTCCCGGTTGCCATCATCACGCAGCCGGCGTGCCTGGTATACCAGCGGATCCTGGTTAATAGCGATCATTTCTTTGTTGGTCAGGATACCCAATGTTTCTTTCGACATTTTTGTAAGATCATTGCCTGCCAGTAAGGGCGAGTTCAGCATGCACCACATAGAGAAATGCGCCTTATCTTCTTCATAGCTCATACCACGGCCCACCTGGAGCATGTCCATATCATTTACATGCCCCGGACCGCACCAGGGCCACAGGTCAGCGTTCAGGTCAATGATCTTTGCAATGGCATCAAACTGCTCCCGTATATCACCGGATACCCGCCAGGAGTTGGCTACATTTACGACCCATTTGCCCGGGAACTTCCAGCGGCATACATTATATAAGGCCTGCGGTTTTATGATTCTGATCAGCTGCCCGATCTCGGTATATCTTGTTTGCTCATCCAGCCCCAGCCATTCGCCCCCGCACCAGTCTACCTTAATAAAATCAAAACGCCATTTATTCAACATCAGTTCCAGGTCCTGCCGTTCATGCCCGTAAAGCCCCATCCCGATGCCGATCGAATCTTTATCCCAATAGGAGCCACAGGTGTTGATACCCGCATCGCTATAGGTACCCGCCTTTAATCCCTTTGAATGAATATAACCCGCCAGCGCAGCCATGCCACCGGGAAACCGCACCGGGTGTGTCTTTATATTCCCCTGCCCGTCCCGGCCTCCGTAAAAACCATCATCGATATTGATAAACGTATAACCGGCCGCTTTCATCCCGCTGGCCACCAGGGCGTCTGTCTGTGCCCGGATGATCTGCTCATTGATATGGATCCGGAAATTGTTCCAGCTGGCCCATCCCATCATCGGGGTATGATGCCCCTGGACTGGCTTTGCGGATTGCCCGTAAATACGCGACACCATCAGCAATACAGCAAAAAGGATGATTTGCTTTTTCATTACAAATTCTTTTAAGAAGGTATCTAAAAGTCAATAATTACCCCCCGACTCCATACGCCACCATCTGAAATCCGATAACCGATCACTGAAAACTGATCACTCCCCTCCGGTTAATCTTCCAGCGTGGTCAGATCCACTTTGGGTTTGGGAAGGTTCAGTGCCGCAATCTCCTTTTTACAGGTATTGACCATCTCCTCCGTCATTTCGTAGTTGTAATTGCCGTAATCGCCAAATTCAAACTTCCCTACATAGAAAAAACCATATTTATCAAAGAAATCCGTAAGGTCCGTTTTCCCCACTTTACAAACCGTTTTTACAAAATTCAACTGGTATACGGCGGGGTTGCGCCCCCTGTTGCCCCATCCGCCGGAACGCTGTTCCTTACTGCTTTCGGTAGCGCCCTGCTGACGGAAGGCCTCGAAAAGATCCGGATAAAAATCAGCATATCCACCCGCACCTGTAAAGTAAAGCTGTAGCTGCCAGAAGGGAACCAGCCGGTTAAACACGTCGTTGTCCTGCAGGTAGCAGATCCGGCGGGCAATGATACTATCCCGTGCCTTCTGATAATTTTTCTGCTCGGAGATACGATTCTTGTTACCAAAGGACGTGGTCCCGTACAGGGAGAAGATGTTGTTGCTTACTTCTCCGAGTCCGCCCCAGTTCAGGTAAGGCCGCAGCTGGTGCACATGCCCTACTTCATGGCTAAAGCCCCAGCAGGGATCTCCTTTGATCACCCGGGCCGGGTCCACCACCAGCGGCATGGCGTTACCGGGCTTGGTACCCATATAAGCCACTCCATCTCCATCGCGGAACATATAATAATTATAATTCACCCGCGCCAGTATATGATTTTTCGGTACTTTATTGTATTTGATGAGTCCCAGGATCCGGTGCTGCCGGTATACCAGTGAGTCGTAATTACTGATCAGTTCCACCCCCCTGCCGTATGCATATTTTTTGCAATCTTCCGCAGGATAGGCAATTTGTATGTGTCTTCCTTTTGCATCGATCACCGGGTACACCGCATGATCGATCAGCCGGTTCCAGTCGGCATCATTGTTCTTTGCAATATCAAAATAGCCGTTCACTTTTCCGTTCACAAAATGCACACGGACCGCAGGTTCTTTTTCGGGTGTATCGGAATAATAATCGATATAGGCAAGCCCGTCGTGTTTCCTCAGCTCGATAATATTCACCCCGTTCTTCAATGGAAATTCCTGTCGTTTAATGCCCCACCCTGCCGGATCTTTGGTGGGTTCAATACCTTCCGGTGCCCGCCGGTTCCAGTTGGGCACCAGCAGGCGCAGGTCTTTCCCCGGGGCTATGCCTTCTACTAAAATAACCTGCCGGCCTACCGGAAGATAGATACCGGTAATCCCTTCATATTTGCTGTACCCATCGCCGATCATCAGCTCCCTGCCGAGGGTGGTGGGCTTCAGCCATGCGGCATAATCGGCCACCCGGTAAGCGGTCTCATATTTTTTACCTGCCATCAGGAGAGCTGCCGCTTTTAACTGGGGATCACTGATCTTTTCAATGTCTTTTTTCTTTATCCGTTTTTTTAGTTCCAACGCCAGGGGCGTTTTAAAAACCTTCAGATCTTTTTCGACCTGTTGCATATCCGGAGTTTGCGCCCCGGCAGCCAGCCATCCGAAAAAACAAACAATAAGCAGCCCTATTCTCATATTCATGTGATTTGATGATAGCTGTAAAATACAGAATATGCACCGCTAAAAAATGCGCAAACGATTGCCCATTGAAATAAGCTACCGGAACAGGTTTTCGAGGGTTGCTATAGGATAGATTTTTAAACGCACGGGCCGCCAGGTTTGCAATGTTGTTCAGCTGCAGCCTTTCCCCCTGCGATCTTCACCAATGCTTTGCAATTATCGTTTAAATGCAAGGTGCGCCAGGACACAAAAAAGCGGTCACATTACATCGTTCGTTGAGCAGCTTTGTGCCTTTGTGGCCGGGACCGGGGTAACTTACGGTACATAGCGCTTTGCTGCATTGATTTAAAAGATCAAAATCTCTTCGCGGCCCCTACTTCAAAATCCCCCGGCTGATCACGATCCGCTGCACTTCGCTGGTGCCTTCATAGATCTGGGTGATCTTCGCATCACGCATCAGCCGCTCCACATGGTATTCCTTTACAAAACCATACCCGCCATGCACCTGCACGGCTTCCACGGCTGCCCACATCGCAGTCTCAGAAGCATAGAGTTTTGCCATCGACGAACTGATATCATAATTCAGGTGCTGGTCTTTTTCCCAGGCCGCTTTCAAACACAACAGGCGTGCTGCTTCAATTTTCAGCGCCATATCCGCCAGCTTAAAGGCAATTACCTGGTGGTTCATAATTTCCGTGCCAAAGGATTTCCGCGTTTTCGCATAATCCCTTGCCCGTTCAAACGCACCGCCCGCGATGCCCAGGGCCTGGGAGGCAATACCAATACGGCCTCCGGCCAGTGTTTTCATGGCAAACTTAAAGCCAAACCCATCCTCCCCGATCCGGTTCTCCTTCGGTACTTTCACATCCGAAAAAAGGATCGTATGCGTATCACTTCCCCGGATGCCCATTTTATTTTCTTTAGCGGCCACGGTTACACCGGGCCAGCTCTTTTCCACGATGAACGCATTGATCCCTTTGGAGCCCTTCGACCGGTCGGTCTGGGCGATCACCAGGTAAACGGAAGCGCTGCTGCCATTGGTGATCCAGTTCTTGGTGCCGTTCAGGAGATAGTGATCCCCTTTGTCCTCTGCTGTTGTCTGCTGGGAAGTGGCGTCGCTGCCCGCCTCCGGCTCGCTCAGTAAAAAAGCCCCGATATAAAGCTGCCCGTCTTTTTTCCCCTGCGCCAGGGGCACCAGGTATTTTTGTTTCTGTTCTTCCGTGCCAAATTCCTGCAACCCGTAGCAGACCAGGCTGTTGTTCACACTCATACATACACTCACACTGGCATCCACTTTTGAGATCTCTTCCATTGCCAGCACATAACTGATCGTATCCAGCCCTGCACCGCCATACTCCGGTTTTACCATCATCCCCATAAAGCCCAGGTCCGCCAGTTTTTCGATCTGTTCTTTCGGGAATTTTTGCTGTTCATCGCGTTCGATCACCCCGGGCAAACATTCCTGGTTGGCAAAATCCCGGGCAGCCTGCTGAATCATTTGTTGTTCTTCCGACAATTGAAAATCCATGCGTGCATCGTTTTATTTCCACAAATATAAAAGACTGTTTTCTTAAACGAACAAGTGTTCATATATTTACGGCCCTGAAATTGATGCAAGACAAGCCGGGATACGGGATACTCGATACGGGATACTGGATACTGGATCAGCGTCAAGTGTCAAAAATCAAGAATCAAGCATCCAGTATCAAGAATCAAGGATCAAAATAAAACATGGAAGAAAAAAAGATCTATACAGACAGCGGCATACCGGTAAATACCCTGTACACGGCTGATGACGCACCGCAACAGGAGCAGGAGCTGCCGGGAAAATTCCCGTTTACCCGCGGAATACAACCCGATATGTACCGCGGCCGGCTATGGACCATGCGCCAGTATGCCGGTTTCAGCACGGCTGCGGAAAGCAATAAGCGCTATCATTATTTATTATCTCAGGGTGTAATGGGATTGAGTGTGGCCTTCGACCTCCCCACGCAGGTCGGTTACGACAGCGACCATCCCCTGGCAGAAGGCGAGGTGGGAAAAGTAGGTGTGGCCATCGACAGTATTGAAGATATGGCCGAGCTGTTTGATGGCATCCGGCTGGAAGAAGTATCTACCAGCATGACCATTAACGCTACTGCTTTTATTTTGCTGGCCCTGTATGTGGCGCAGGCAAAGACCCAGGGGGCTGACCTGTCAAAAATATCCGGCACCATCCAGAACGATATTTTAAAAGAATATGCGGCCAGAGGTACCTACCGTTACCCGCCCAAGCCTTCCATGCGCATCATCACTGATATTTTTGAATGGTGCTCAAAAGAACTGCCCAAATGGAATACCATTTCTATCAGTGGTTATCATATCCGCGAAGCGGGCAGCACCGCAGTCCAGGAAATCGCCTTTACCTTAAGCAACGGGAAAGCCTATGTAAAAGCGGCCCTGGACAAGGGACTCGACATTAATGTATTTGGCAAACGCCTCTCCTTCTTTTTTAATGCGCATAACAACCTGTTTGAGGAGGTAGCCAAGTTCCGCGCGGCACGCCGGATGTGGGCACAGATTATGAAAGACCTGGGGGCTACCGATCCAAAAGCCCAGATGCTGCGCTTTCATACGCAAACCGGTGGCAGCACGCTGACCGCCCAACAGCCGCAGAATAATATTTCACGCGTGACCGTTCAAACACTGGCCGCCGTGCTGGGTGGCACCCAATCGCTGCATACCAACGGCTTTGATGAAGCCCTGAGCCTGCCTACCGAAGAAGCCGCACGTATTGCTTTACGAACGCAACAGATCGTTGCCTTTGAAAGCGGCGTGGCAGACACGGCAGATCCCCTGGCCGGCTCTTATTTTGTAGAAGCCCTTACTGCAGAAATGGAACAAAAAGCCCGGACGCTCATCGATCAGATCGATGCCATGGGTGGCAGCATCCCTGCTATTGAAGAAGGATTTATGCAGGAAGCCATTGCACGCAGCGCTTACGAATACCAGCAGAAAATTGAGACCGGGGAAAAGATCATCGTGGGTGTAAACCGCTTTCAGACAGAGGAAGTAAATACCACTCCTATATTTAAGGTAGACGACAGCATTGGGGCCCTGCAAAAACAAAAGCTGGTACAGCTCCGTAACAACCGCAACCAGGCCGCATGCGATCACCTATTATCAATGCTCCGCTCAAAAGCTTCCGGTACGGAAAATATTATGCCCGTTGTTATTGAAGCCGTGGAAGCCAGATGTACTTTGGGCGAAATTGCGGGCACGCTGGCAGAAGTGTTCGGTGAGCATCAATAAGCATTGTACCTGCCCCGGCCGGTACCTGCCGGTTCTATGTTGCTTACACGTTGTGAAAAAAATGCATCCTGTGAACAAAGCCGTCTGAAGTTCCTCATACGGGGCATGCATTCCCCTGGTTCCCCTCCGCTATTGAGCGATGAAGCTCTTATTACCTGACAGGCGATCATTCCTCTTCAAAATAGCGTAGATAAGCATCAGGATTTGCTAAAAACTGTTTAGTAACCAGGTAGTGTTCTGTATTTTCAAAAGTCACCGGGTCCATTCCAAACTCCCGTACTTCATAGATCAGCGCATTGGGGATGCCCATCAATATGGGAGAATGGGTTGATATAATAAACTGTGTATTACCCGTTTTTAATTTTTGCAGAATCAAAAATATCAGAGAAAGCTGTTTCACCGGCGACAAAGCGGCCTCCGGCTCATCAAGGATAAAGATTCCTTTATTTTCAATGCGGGTCTCCAAAATCTTCATATAGGCCTCGCCGTGCGAGTAGCCCTCCATATCGCTGCCATAATTCCTGCGCATGGCGTTCAGATGATAGCTCATGCCGTCGCTCATTTCACGAATAACCGACTCCTGCACATTTCCCTTCAGCTCCTCAAGCTCCCCGGCAATACGCGACTGTTCACGTTCTACAGACTTAATAAAATCGCTGAAATCCTCCGCCCGGAAGAAAAAACCGTTCGGGGTTGTCCGGCGCCATTCCAGTTCCAGGAAGGATTGCAATAGTTGAGCAGCCTGAAAGGAGCGACCCGGTTTTTCGTATCCGCCGATCAACGGAAGATCCAGTTGAAAGCCCAGGGTTTCCATCAATGTAGATTTGCCACAACCATTATCCCCTACAAAGATCGTTACTCCCGGATCCAGTTCAAGATCCCGCGCAAAACGAACGGCAGGAACGTTAAACGGAAACGGCTGTGTTTTGGCGGTGTTAATAGAAAAGCTTTTTAAAAACGGCATTGGTAGCAAATAACAGTATCAAGATACAAATTTTATCGACAAGCAGGATTGATTATCGTTCGAATAATTCGGACACCCGGCATTCTGTAGCCAACAATCTCAAAAAAAAAAATTAAATTCACTCAAAAATACGCTTATGAAACCCCTGCTGCTTTCCATTTTTCTGCTGTCCATATCCGCTGTAAATGCACAGCAGCTTTCGGAGGAAGATTCAGTCGTTGCCGAAGGAAAACACCTGTACCGGCTGGAGACAGCGTCCTGGTATGGAACGGACCTGTTTGTGGCCGCATATAAAAAAACGGAGCATATTGGAGGATATTTTTCTTACCCGGATCATCAAAACACAACCTGTGTTTTTGTATCCGACGCCCGTGAGCCAATGGTTATTGGAACCATTCACTTTAATAGCAACCTCGATCCGAAAACCGCAAAAGTAGATTTAACCGAACGGCAACTGAGCCGGGAAGAACAACAATTGCTGGATCTTCGCATGGCAGCCATGAAATTAATACAAACGGATACGCTGTTCAAACGTTATCAAAACGTCAACTTCAATCCCGTTCCGCTTATTAATAGCCGTGAACGCAAAGTGTACATACTTTCCGGCACACAGCAGAATGGCATTGTACTTTTTGGTAACGACTACCTCATAACCTTTGATACGACCAATACCCCCATTCAAAAAAAACCGATCCATAAAAGCCTTATTCCCATAAAATACGGCAAGGAAGAAGACGGAAATGTTTTAATCGGAGGAGCACACTCCCACCTTCCCGAAACGGGCGACTTGATAACAGCAACCGATATATGCACCCTCATGCTTTACCAAAAGCTTACCAAATGGGACCGCTACTACATTATTGGCCCCCATGCGGTCTGTATCTGGGACTGCAGGCAGAACCAGCTGGCAACCATGACCAGGGAAGCATTTGATAACCTCACAAAAGAGCAAAAAAAACAATAAAAGCAGCCATAGATCCGGTTTATTGTACTCGTTTTTTAAAGTCAATCCATTACGCCATTTAGTTAGGTTTCCCTATTTTTGACGGATGCGAAGGATCATAGTACTGCTAATTATTGTTTTATCGAACGCCGTTTGCTTTGCCCAACTGACCATTAAAGGAACCATTCATGATGAGGCCTCCCTGCCTGTTAACGCCGCCACTGTAGAATTCTACAGCAGCGGGCAATCTGCAAAGATCGTTGCCACCGACGCTTCGGGTTCCTTTCAGCTGGATGCCCTGAAACCAGGAGAAAAATACCTGCTGCAGGTCTCCGCGGTGAGCTATGAGGATAAGGTACTGTCGCTTCAATTGCAAAATGACACCCTGCTGCAGATCGTCCTGGTGCAGAAAAGTACGGCATTAAAAGATGTGGTCGTAACCGGAAAAGCCCGGCTGATTGAAGTAAAGCCCGACAAAACAGTAGTGAATCTTGCGGAGAATCCGGCGGTTGTCGGCAACAGCATTGCGGAAACCCTGGGAAAGATCCCCGGTCTGCAAATGAACGGAGACCGCGTGTCCATTCCGGGTAAAGGAGAAGTACAGCTGATGCAGGACGGGCGCCTGCTGCAGCTTTCCCAGAAAGATCTGCTTAACTATCTGAGATCTATTCCCGCAGGCAATGTATCAAAAGTGGAGATCATTACCAACCCCTCGGCTGCTTATGATGCATCCGGCAATGCCGGCCTGATCAATATCGTTACCAAACGCAATAAACAGCAGGGATATAGCGGCAGTATCCAGGCCGGATTTAAACAATGGCAGCAGTATCCGGGCATGGATGTTACCGGCAATGTCAATTACAATTCAGGAAAATGGAACCTGTACGCCAATGCCAATATATACCGCACCCGTCATAAATACGGATTCCGCTGGGAAGAATATTACCCGGAACGTTCCTGGATCATGAGCGATACCGGCGATTATAAATGGCAGAACATCATCGTCAATGCCGGAGCGGATTACCAGTTATCGAAACGTTCCGTACTCGGGTTTAACGCAGGTTTCTCCAGGTATTTTGAAGGCGGGGCAGATTATGTGCGTAATCATTTTTACAATGGCCAGGGACAGGCCGATTCGGTACTGACCACTTACGCTACCTATGTACCATTAGCCAAAACACAGTCCTACAATCTGTATTACAAAACCAAACTGGACACCACCGGAAAAACCCTTTCCCTGGACGGCAGCTTTCTGACCTTTTACCGTACCGATGAATCGGACGTTACAGCAAAAACCTTTACACCGGAGGGCGAGCTGATCGCTCCCTCTACCGCCCGCTTTTACAACAACACCCTGCAGAACATCAACATCTATGCATTAAAAGCGGACATGGAGTTTCCCACAAGCGTGGCAAAACTGCAATGGGGCGGCAAAGTAAACTTTATAGAAACGTACAACAATATGCGGTATTACCGCCTGGCAGGGTCGGATAAAAACTATGACGGGCAACTGAGCAATGAGTATAAATACACGGAAAATACCCAGGCCCTCTATTTAAACGGCAGCCGTGAAGCCGGAAACTGGTCCTTTCTGGCCGGCCTTCGGGGAGAGCTTACCCAAACCAGCGGTTACTCCTACATCCGGCAGCAGGGTAATAAAAACGACTATGTAAAGCTCTTTCCCAGCGCATTGATCAGTTTTAAGAAAGACGATGACAACAGCTTTGCCCTCAGCTATAATAAGCGGGTACGCCGCCCCACATTCTGGAACCTGAACCCCTATATTTCCATCCTTACGGCGTATAGTTACTATGAAGGAAATCCGTTCCTGCAGCCGGAATACAACAGCAATTTCCAGCTACAGCACAATTATAAAAACAGGTTTACCAGCGCCTTCTTCCTAGCGCTTACCAACAATGGATTTGATGACATTACCATTGCACACGTAGATACCAATTTTGTGATGCGCACGCCCAAGAACTTTGTGAACAGCACCCGCCTTGGCGTTTCCGAAACATATAATTTTTCTGCCATCCGCTGGTGGGAAAGCAATAACCTGTTTAATGTTTATTATACCAACGGACGATCGAAGCTGGATTATGTGGAAGGACGGAAAGGCTGGGGAGCCTATGTTTCCAGCAATAACAATTTTTATTTAAACAGCAACAAAACCCTCTCGGCCGCCGTAAATTTCTGGTACCAGTTCCGGGAGGTAACACTGGTAAACCAATCCGACGCCTATTACAATGTTGACCTTGGGTTAAATGCCCAGTTACTAAAAGACAAGTTATCGCTTAATGCCAATCTACAGGATGTTTTCGCCTCCAGCGGGGCTTCCTATACTACGGTAGTCAATGGTATCCGGCAGAAATATGCCGTCCTGCAGCTGAACCGTATTTTTTCGGTAACGCTGATCGTTAAATTCGGGAAAAAAGACGTTCCGGCAACAGAGCGCACCAATAGTAACCAGGAAGAACGGGAACGGATGTAAGGACAATACCGAAAAAGCGGTGTTCCGAATGTAAAATGTTGGATTTCTGAATTAAAATCGCTGAAGTACCCGGATGGTGAGGGCTTTCGTTGGAGAGAACATCAGAAACCGCGTTGTTTCCGTAGCTCAGTGGCAATACAAACGTAAACTTCCGGATCTAAAAAATCTTCGTGTACCTTCGTGCCTTGGCAGCCTTAGCGGCTGCACATCAATATCGGAAATATGAAGCTTTTGGGTATAAAAACAAAATGGTTTCTCTGCATGCTCATCCCCTTTTCGGTATCCGCACAAAGGGCAGCAAGGATCCATAACAAAGCCATCCTCATCGATGGGCATAACGATGCCACCTCTGCATCCATCGTACAGGGAAGAGACCTTGCAGAACCGCAGCCCGACCGGCAAACGGATTTTACCCGGTGGAAAAAAGGCGGACTGGATGTACAGTTCTTTTCCATTTTTACGGGTCCTGTTGCCAGCAATCCGAAAGGTGTATATGCGGATGCCAATGACCAGATCGACTCCCTCGAAGCCCTGGTGCGCCGCCACCCGAAGCAGATCATGCTGGCCGGGAGTTATCAGGAAATAAAAAAAGGGATACGAGAAAAAAAGCTGGTGGGCCTTATTGGTGTGGAAGGCGGACATATGATCGAGAACGACCTGGAAAAGCTGAATGTCCTTCAAAAAAGAGGCATGCGTTACCTGACCCTTACCTGGAACAACAGCAATGCCTGGGCTTCCAGCGCCATGGATGAAACCCTGCATGCCGATACCCTGAGCCACAAGGGCCTTACAGCCTTTGGCAGGTCTGTTGTAGAACGACTCAACCAACTGGGTGTACTGGTAGATCTTTCCCACACTGGAGAGCAAACTTTTTATGATGCCATTGCCACCAGTACCAAACCCGTTATTTTATCGCACAGTTCTGTTTATAATCTTTGCCCGGTCTTCCGCAATGTAAAAGACGACCAGATCCGCGCTGTAGCAAAAAACCACGGGGTCATCTGCATCAATTTCTATTCCGGCTTTATCAGCAAAAAATTTGAAGACAGGGCTGCCGGGCTTTCAGACGGGTTCAGAAAACGATTTACAGACTCCGTCCTTATCCGGACCGGCGATTCGTTACTGGCACGGGAGCAGTGGAGGGCCTTTTATAAAAAAGAGCTGGCATCTGTACGTCCAACAATTTCAGATGTTGTAGACCATATCGATTATATTGTAAAACTGGTAGGCGACGATTATGTGGGCATCGGATCCGATTATGATGGCATCGGCTCTGTACCCGTGGGGCTCGAGGATGTAAGTGCCTATCCCAATATCACCGCCGAACTCCTGAAACGCGGCTACACAAAAAGATCGATCCGGAAAATACTCGGTGGCAATCTGCTACGGGTGATCCGTGCCAGTTTTTGATCAATATGCAACACCTATGAAAAAAGCACTGTTACCACTCGTTGTTATCCTGTTCTGTCTGCCGGTCAAAGCACAGAGAACGGTATTGTATACCTGGATCCACTACAGCGGAACAATTGGTACCTATCCGGTGGAAATGAAGATCCGGCTTACAAAGAACAGCGACTCCATCCAGGGACAGTATTATTACACCAGGCAGGGAGAAACGGCATCGATCGATCTCGATGGAGCAGCGGGCGCCAATGAAACACATATCATTGAAAGCGCCTATAACCGCCAGTTGCAGCAACACGAAAAGACCGGATCCTTTGCCCTGGACGCACCCGGCAACAAAGAATGGACGGGTACCTGGACCAGTACCCGCAGGCAGACCCTGCCCGTAAAACTAACACGGATCGAAAACGGTTCCGTAAACGATCTTCCCAAATGGGATTTCCGCCTGCAGCTCTATAAAGGAAAAGTGGAGAACGCCGGTGGTACCCTGCAAACCTATACCAAAGCCAACCAGCTCATCCTCTATGATCCCGTAAAAAAGCGAACCCTGCAACTGGGCGGCTTTGATGAAGTAATGTATAACGACTATGGAGAAGCAGAGCTGGAAGACCTGAACTTCGACGGTTATCCGGACCTGAAGATCCCTATTTACTTTCCACAGGCAATAAAAAATGACGGGGCCTGGCTCTACTTTATCTACAACCCCCAAACCCGGCAGTTCGTGCTCAATAAAGCGCTCAATGAAATGGGATATCTCGACTTTAATGCCCGCACAAAAGAATTCCGGAAGTCAGATGCCGACGGAAGGGGTAATGAAGGCGATACCTACTATAGATGGGTGGGTAATACATTTTATCTTGTCCGGGAAGTGCGGGTTTACGAAGACAGTCCGCAGGTCTTTTACACAGAATATACCATCCGGAACGGGCGATCCGTTAAAACAAGGAGCTACAAAAAATAATAACCAGCGCTCCCGCCTCCATGCGCTGCAAAACAACATTGTTTCGCTTCATATACACCTTCCCCGTTGTTGCGGTGGTAAACGATCCGGCAACTATCTTTGTACCCTTGAACTCCACGATCATGAAAATAAGGACCTTCTTATTCCTAACTGCATTCACCTGCATACAGCTGGCCGGGCATAGCCAGATAAAATTTACGGGCACTCCGGTTTATAAGATCACCTACGAAGCCGCTTTTAACGGGAAGACCCCGGAAAAACAAAACAGGACCTGGGTGTTTGCAACCCCTGACCAGACACTCGTTACAACAGAAAGGGATTTTACAGGCAAGGCCTCCTATCCGTTTGAACTTTCGCTGATTGACCGCGCCCATAACCGCCAGGAGCTCATTGCTTTTTTAAATGAACGGGAAAGCATTTCCGCTGCCGATACCGCGCTGCGCAGCCAGCAATTTGAGCTGCTGAACGAAACCAAAGAGATCCTGGGCTACCGTTGTAAAAAGGCTAAGATCATCGTTAACTCCAACACCATCGAGCTTTGGTATACGGACCAGCTCCCTGTAAAAGGCGCACCAACCATACTTGGGCAAAACCTGGGACTGGTACTGGAACAGATCCGGAACGGCAATAACAGCATCCGGGCAGAAAAAATAGAAACGCAAAAGCCGGAACTGCCCTCCTTCCTGGCCAAAAAGGCCCGGCAAACAGACCTGCTGACCTACCGGGATGCCATCTGGAACAGCCGTTTTACCACGATACCGCTCTTTACCGACCAGGTCATCAATTTTTCCGACACCAGCAATGCCACCGGCGATCTGATGCGCTTTGCGAACGGGACCATCGCAGTAAAAAAGATAAAGATGCCGGCCATCGACAGCGGCAGCACTATTTTCCTGGACCTCCGGGAGCAATCCAACGGAGACGCATACGATCGCACGGGAACCGTGTTCCTCATACCCACTGATAAAAATCAATCCTTCCTGGATGGATTAAAGAACGGCGTCAAAACCCTGCCCGTTTACAGTAATGGCAACGGAAAAAACTACCAGGGCGTAGTGGCCACCCCGGATTATACACCACCGCTTGAGCTCATGCGCTTTTTTACACCATTCGGTATAAAACAGTTCAACCATATCCAGCTCAAAGGAAAACAGTGGCAGGAAGCTGTTCCTTACCGCCAGGACATTACCGATTTTGCCGCAGCCTTCAACAATAAAGAAGTATACATCGGTGTGTTCATTGGGAACTATGACAAGGGCGGCCATAAAATAACCGCTCATCTTACCATTCATAAAGGAGGGCCAGACAAACCGTTGCAGCAGATCATCCCTCTTTTCAATACTTTGAATATTATGGAAATGGCCGGTCAGGATTATGCCACCATGTTCGACAATGAAAAAGGGCTGACCGTCAGGTTCCGGATCAATACCCCGTTAAAAAACGCCCACCTGCTTTACACCACCACCGGGCATGGCGGCTGGGGCAACGGTGATGAGTTTGTACCCAAAAAAAATACGATCCGCCTCAATGATAAGGTCATCTTTGACCTGGTACCCTGGCGGCAGGATTGTGGTTCCTACCGGCTGTTTAATCCCGCCTCCGGTAATTTCAGCAACGGGCTTTCCTCTTCCGACCTGAGCCGTTCCAACTGGTGTCCCGGAACAGTGACCAACCCGTTCCGGATCAGCCTGGGCAACCTGGAAGCCGGCGAATATACCTTGCAGGTAACCATCCCGCAGGGCAAACCCGAGGGCTCCAGTTTCAGCGCATGGAATGTTTCGGGTGTATTAGTGGCAGATTAATCCCGGAATAGACCGGCGACTGTTTGCACAATCCCGAAAAAACTGCATTTTTACGCAAGATTTTCATTCCAAAAGAGTCTTATAGACTTGATACCGATCATTTAATCACTTAACTAAAAAACATTCGTTTGAACCGGATCCCAACGCCCTTATTCCTGCTACTGCTGATATTGAGCATGATTGCTTGTAGCGAAAAGAAAAAAGCAGCTCCGGCCAGTCAGAAAAAAGCGGCAGCCAAAGTAGATGCATTTATTGTAAAAACAGAATCGTTCGCCGAAAATATAGAAACCCCGGGAACCATCGTTGCCAACGAAGTAACGGAAATTCATCCGGAGGTATCCGGCCGGGTGGTTCAGCTCAACGTAAGAGAGGGGCAATTTGTGAGCCAGGGAACGGTGCTGGCCAGGATCTATGATGGTGATCTTCAGGCACAGCTGAAAAAGCTGGAAGCCCAGCTCGCTATTGCCAAAGTGAATGAGGGTCGGGCCCGGCAACTGGTAGACATACAAGGAATTAGCAAACAGGACTATGACAACAGCCTGCTGGGCATGCAGAATATCCAGGCCGATATTGCCCTGATCCGGACCGAAATTTCCCGGACCGTGGTACGCGCTCCCTTCAGCGGAAAAATGGGTCTGAAAGCGATCAGCCCCGGAGCCTACGTAACACCCGCTACTGTCATTGCTACCATTAACCAGACCAGCACACTGAAGATCGACTTTGTAGTACCCGAAAAATATACTTCCAAAATTGCCCCCGGACAGATCGTGAATTTTACCGTGGAGGGTAATAATGCCAGCTATGCGGCCAAAGTTATGGCCACGGAATCCAACGTAGCAGTAACCAATCGCAGTTTAACCGTACGCGCCGTTGTAACGGGCCCGGCACAGGGACTGATCCCCGGTGCATTTGCAAAAGTAAAAATCGGCTTTGCACCTAAGAATAATGCCATTTTTATACCCACACAATCCATCCTGCCCACAGCCCGTGGCAAACAGGTGATCCTCGTAAACAATGGAAAGGCGCTCTTTTCTGATGTGGAAACCGGCAGCAGGGACTCCGCACGGGTAGAGATCACAAAGGGACTGAAACCCGGGGACACCATTCTTGTAACAGGGGTGATGGCTACAAAGCCCCAAACAATAGTGAACATAAATAAGATCGTTAACTGAAAAAAGGTGATTGAACATCACCAGGCATTTTATCGATGAATATTTCAGAGCTAAGTTTGAGGAGACCGGTGTTAGCCATCGTAATGAACGTGGTGATCATCGTATTTGGGTTCATTGGATTCAAATTCCTGGGGGTACGCGATTATCCGGCTATTGACCCGCCCAATATCAGTGTACGTACCACGTATCCGGGCGCCAACGCGGATATCGTTGAGAGCCAGATCACCGAACCGCTTGAAGATGCCATTAACGGCATTGCCGGTATCCGGAACATTACTTCCAGCAGCAGCAACGGCAGCAGCAATATCAACGTGGAATTTGAAGTAGGCGCCAACCTGGAAGCCGCAGCCAATGATGTGCGGGACAAGGTATCTGCCGCCCAGCGCCAGCTGCCCCCGGACCTGGAGGAACCCTCTGCTGTTACAAAGGCGGATGCCAGCGCAGAGCCCATCCTTTCGATGACCGTGCAAAGCAATACCAAAAATCCGCTGGAGCTTACGGAATATGCAACCAACAGTCTTATTGACCGCTTGCAGACCATTCCCGGGGTAAGCAGCATCGATACCTGGGGAGAAAAGCGCTTTGCGATGCGCCTTTGGCTGGACCCCAATAAAATGGCCGCTTTTAATATCACTGCGGCAGATATACAGTCCGCCCTGCAACGGGAAAACATCGAGCTGCCTTCCGGTAAGTTAACCGGTGAAAATACCGAGCTTACCATCCGGACCTTTGGCCGGCTCGATACAGAAGAAGAATTTGAGAACATCATCGTAAAAAATGATGGCGGTGCCGATATCCGTGTTAAAGATGTAGCTAACGTGGTGCTGGGACCCGAGAACGAAGAGTCCGCATTAAAAGAAAGTGCCGTACCGATGATTGCCCTCGCCATTATTCCCCAACCGGGCGCTAACTATGTTTCCATCTCCAATGAATTTTATAAACGGCTGGAAACGATCAAAAAAGAAGTACCCAGCGATATCAAGTTAAACATTGCCCTGGATCAGACCCAATACATCAAAAAATCGATTACCGAGGTAGAAGAAACGCTGTTTATTGCCATCGGTCTGGTGGTGATCATCATCTATTTATTCTTCAGGGACTGGATCCTTTCGATACGTCCGCTGATCGACATCCCCGTATCACTGATCGGTGCTTTCTTTATCATGTACTTCATGGGCTATACCATTAACGTGCTTTCGTTGCTGGCGATTGTACTGGCAACCGGGCTTGTGGTAGACGATGGTATCGTAGTAACAGAGAATATCTTTAAAAAACTGGAGCAGGGCATGAGCAAACGGAAAGCCGCGCTGGAAGGGTCCAAAGAGATCTATTTTGCGGTGATCGCCACGTCCATCACCCTTGCGGTCGTTTTCCTTCCCATCATCTTCCTGCAGGGGTTTGTGGGCAGCCTGTTCCGCGAATTCGGGATCGTGGTAGCCGGAGCGGTACTGATCTCTGCTTTTGTATCGCTTACACTGACACCCGTACTTAACGTATTCCTGTCTAAAAAGAATGTGCATAAACATTCCTGGTTCTATAATAAAACAGAACCGTTCTTCCGGGGAATGGAGCAATATTATGAGCGATCATTAAAAGCATTCATGAAAGTGCGGTGGGTATCCTGGCTCATCGTTATTGCCTGCTTTTGCATTATTGTGGTGATCGGCCGCAATATCCAATCCGAGCTTGCCCCTATGGAAGACAAGAGCCAGTTCCGGTTGAACCTTACGGCACCCGAGGGGACTTCCTTTTATGCGATGGACAAATATGTAGACAAAGTATCTCAGTTCCTGATCGACTCTGTGCCGGAAAAAGAGATTGTGCTATCGATCACCGGATCGCGTATGAGCGGTAGCGCCAACTCAGGTATGGTACGCGTACGGCTGGTGCCACCCAACGAACGGGGCCGCTCGCAGAAGGAGATCGTGGAATACGTGAACCGGCATGTTTCCAAATATACCGAAGCCCGTGCCTTTGCCATACAGGACCAGACCATCCAGGTAAACCGCCGTGGCGGACAGGATGTGCAGTTTGTGGTTCAGAACAATGATTTTGAAAAGTTATCCGAGATACTGCCCAAATTCCTGGATGAGTGCAATAAAAGCAGTATCCTCCAACAGGTGGACGCCGATCTGAAATTTAACAAGCCGGAATTAAGGGTACACGTAGATCGTCTGAAAGCGGCACAGCTGGGCGTAACCGTAAGCGATGTATCACAGGCCCTGCAGACCGCCTACAGTAATCAGCGGCTGGGTTATTTTACCCGGAGCGGTAAGCAATATCAGGTAATGGCACAGGTAGACCGCATTAACCGCGACGATCCGAATGACCTGAAAAAGATCTTTGTGCGCAATAACCAGGGACAGCTGATCAGCCTGGATAATATCACCAACGCGGTAGAATCCACTACCCCGCCCACCATTTATCACTTTAACCGGTATAAATCCGCCACCGTATCGGCCGGCCTTACCGAAGGCCATACCGTTGGCGATGGTGTAAAAGAAATGGACCGGATCGCAAAAAAGGTGCTGGATGAATCGTTCACAACCTCCCTGAGCGGTTCTGCAAGGGATTTTGCAGAAAGCAGCAGCAATACCAGCTTTGCCTTCCTGCTGGCGCTGGGTCTTATCTTCCTTATCCTTGCCGCACAGTTCGAAAGCTTTATCGATCCGTTTATCATTATGATTACGGTGCCGCTGGCCCTTGCCGGCGCCCTGCTATCGCTCTGGATCTTCGGGCACACCCTGAATATCTTCTCCGAGATCGGAATGATCATGCTCATCGGGCTGGTAACCAAGAACGGGATCCTGATCGTGGAGTTTGCCAACCAAAGCCGTAAGAAAAATATGGGCAAGGCCGATGCGGTGATCTTTGCTGCCGGTCAGCGTTTACGACCGATCCTGATGACGAGCATGACCATGGCCCTGGGTGCGCTGCCAATTGCACTGTCGCTGGGAGCAGCCGCCACCAGCCGTATCCCGCTGGGGATCGTAATTGTGGGAGGTATCATTTTTTCGCTGGTGCTCACCCTGTATGTTATTCCCGCTATTTACAGTTATCTTTCTTCCAATAAAAAGAACAAAGAATTTGATGAAATGCTCCGGTTAGAGACGGCCGGCCCTTCATCAGCAACGGAACATTGAGATGGTGCAAAGCGTAATGTACTGCACAACGACAAAATGCTTTAATAAATGAACAACGTTTTTTATAGAGTACGGCAATTATTCCTCCTCCTCCTGGTACTGACATGCGCTGTACCGCTGCGCGCACAGCGTCTTTTAACACTGGAAGAGGCCATTGCCACTGCATTGCTCAACAATTACCAGATACAGTTATCAAAAAACGATTCTACCATCGCTGCCATCGACTACAGCTATCGTAATATGGCATTTCTGCCTACGGTAAACGGCAATGCAGGATTAAGCAATACCAATAACAATCAGAAACAGACCCTGGCAGACGGCACACAACGAAAATCCAATAATATCCGGAGCAACAATCTACAGGCAAATGTATCCCTTAACTGGGTATTGTTTGACGGGCTGAGGATGTTTGCCACACGCGATAAGGCAGCATCCCTGCTGGAAGCCGGCGAATACACCATCAGGGAACAGATCGTTAATACGATTGCCGCCGTCATCAACAACTACTATGCGATTGCAAGAGGCAAACAACAGATCGAAGCCACAGATGTCCAGATCAAGCTGAATCAGGAACGGGCCAAACTGGCACAAAACAAACTCGATATCGGCACCGGTGCCAAACCGGATGTATTACAAAGCAAGGTAGACCTTAACAGCCAGCGATCGCTGCGGATGCAACAGGAAGTTCAGGTAGCGCAGCTAAAAGAACAGCTGGCCCAGGCCATGAACAGCCAGATCAAAGGTGCGGCCTTTGATATCCCTGATACCATTCCGCTCAATTATGACCTTTCGCTGGGAAATATCCTGGATGGGATCGACCAGCACAACCCTACCCTGCTGCTGGCAAAAACCAGGATCCAGGTGGCACAATACACGGTAAAAGAAAGCCGGGCGGGACTTTATCCCACCCTTTCTTTTAACTCCATGTACAATTTTACCCGTACGGAGAATAAGAAGGTCATCAATCCCTTCTCTACGTTATTCAATCAAAGCCATGGATATAATTACGGGTTAACAGCCAGTATCCCCATCTTTAACCAGTTGTCTGCCAGAAGGGATATCAGGCAAAGCCAGTGGAGTTTAAAGATGGAAGAACTGAATTACGACAACCAGCGATCACTCATTAATCTCAATGCGCTCAACTCCTATAAGAATTATGATCAGCAAAAACGTGCGCTGAAACTGGAAGAAGAAAACATCGAACTGGCAAAGGAAAACGTGGACATTGTATTTCAAACCTATAAATTGGGCATGGCCACCCTGGTACAGTTGCGCGAAGCACAACTCAGCCTCGCACAGGCCTACGACCGGCTGATCGAAGCCCGGTACAATACCAAACTGTCTGAAACGGAGCTGATGCGATTGAAAGGCGATATTATAAAGTAGTTATCTGCTTTCAGATATTAGTTATCCGTTTTCTGATACCAGAATTGTTTAAACTTTTGCAGAGATAAAGATGAAGCACCCATCCCGCTGATTTTGGACCGATTCAATACATCGCAGATGACCGCAGATCGATTTTCTGCGAAAACCTGCGCGAAAAAGCGACAGTCGGCTTAAGCCAAAAGCGAAGCTGACTGTATTTATTCGCACGGATGCCCACGCCGGAAATGTACCGTGCCTATGGCATTCAACATTCCGTTAGCTTGTCCTGTCTCCGGAATGAATTCCGGAATTGGAACAAGAGCGGGCCCATGGCCTTCCTGATTATGTTCAAAGGCACCCGGCCAGCCATCACCTGCGAACTCCGTTTTCGGTACAGAAGGGTAACATGGAACAGAGAGCCGTACGGACCACACACTGACAGCTATGATGCAGATACAAACCATGGCAGCAAAAATGTCTGGAGCCTAAATCCCGAAGGTTTAAGGAGACCAACATGAATTCCAGGAACGAACTTATAACAATCAGCCTTCAGGTATCAGTCGAACCCGATGCTGAAACCTGAAGGCTGATAGCTGATTGCTTACCGCTCCTATACCTCAAAATCCCACCATTTCTTGTCTGATTGCGATGAGGCCACTACATTATCGATAAACGCCATTCCCCGTACGCCGTCGTCCACGGAAGGAAAATCCAGGCTTTCTTTGGATGGGGTTTCATGATTCAGTTTCGCCTGCAGCGCCTGTGCAAAATTCCGGTAGTGGTTGGCAAATGCTTCCAGGTACCCTTCGGGGTGACCACCCGGAGTGCGGCAATTGTGTTTTGCGTAATCACCCAGGTATCCGTTCCCGGCCCGGTACACCTGTGTGGGAGCATCCAGCCATTTCACCAGTAATGTATTCGGCTCCTGCTGATGCCATTCGAGCCCGCCTTTTTCGCCGTATATTTTGATTTTTAATGCATTCTCCTCACCCGCTGCCACCTGGCTGGCGATCAGCACACCGGATGCTCCCTGGTCAAATTTTAACAGCACGGCTCCATCATCATCCAGGTTGCGTCCTTCCACGATGGTGTTCAGATCCGCGCAGAGCTTTGATATCTGCTGACCGGTGATGTACTCCGCCAGGTTTGCCGCATGGGTACCGATATCGCCCATACAACCACTTTTACCGCTTTTTTTCGGATCGGTGCGCCAGGCGGCCTGTGCATTACCTTCCCGCTCGGATAACCGGCTCAGCCAGCCCTGGGGATACTCTACATAAACTTTTCTTATTTTACCGAAAGCGCCTTCAGCTACCATTTGCCGGGCCTGCTTTACCATCGGATAACCCGTATAAGTATGTGTGAGACAAAGCATGAGACCGGTCTCTTTTACTTTCTGCTGTAATTGTTTGGCCTCATCCAGGCTAAACACCATCGGCTTCTCGATCACCACATTAAAGCCATGCTCCAATGCCATCATTGCCGGTGCAAAGTGTACAAAATTGGGTGTTACGATCGATACAAAATGGATGCGCTTATCTTCCGGTAACTCACTTTCTTTCCGGATCATTTCCTCATAATTCAGATAAATGCGATCTTCCGGCAGAAAAAGCAACTCTCCGGACTCCCGGGCAACCTCCGGATGCACGCTGAGCGCTCCGCAACTCAGTTCGATCAGGCCATCCATATTGAACGCCAGACGGTGAACCGCTCCGATAAAAGCGTCCTTACCCCCACCGATCATACCAACACGCAATTTTTCTCTTTTCATATAGTAATTTTTATTTAACGTGAATGGTTACGAATATACATATTTCCGGCTGAAAAACAGGTGGCCCTGCCCTCCGGGGACGATGCCCGATGCTGGTTTCGTGATTCTGGAGACTCGATGCCGGATGCTCGATACCGGATACTGAATGCTCGACACACCATGCTCACCGGAATTAGTGATGAAGTTTTAAATCAGTGCTGATGCTTTGGTATTTTTTTTTACCGATATTGCAATGCAATTCTTATTTAAAATGAACCGCCACATCTTAGCTGCTACCATTTTTTGTATGCTGTTTATAGCCTGCAGACCTGTTGAAAAAAAAGCGCCCATCGCCGTTAAGCCGTTACCGAAGGACACCACCGCCCAAACACCGCCGCCACCGGAACCACCCCGGCTGAGTTACCGGTTCATGAAAAAAAAGGAATGGCAATCCTTAAAAGATAGCTTCGAAGGTGTCCGCCACCTCGATCTCTTAATTGCCATAAACCGCACCGATTCCAATCATATCCGTCGCCTGGACAGCATCCTGGTACCCAGCGATTTTTCGCTTCCGCGCACCGCCTATCTACCCTTCCCTGCCGAAGTACCCTTTTTAAAGGACATCCGCAAGATCCTCCTTTTTTCCCTGCATGCCCAGGCTTTTGCCGCCTATGAAAACGGGAAACTGGTATTAACCGGTCAAACCAACACCGGCCGTAAAAGTAAGCCAACACCTGCCCACCTGTATTTTGCCAACTGGAAGGCCCGCAAAACCACCAGTACTGTTAATGACGAATGGATCCTTAACTGGAATTTTAATGTACATAATACCTGGGGCATCGGCTTTCATGAATATGCACTGCCCGGTTACCCGGCATCCCATAGCTGCATGCGGCTACAGCAGTCCGATGCCCGGTTCCTCTACAGCTGGGCCGAGCAATGGATCTTAAAAAACAATCAGCAGGCCGCAACCGGCACGCCGGTCGTTGTATTTGGCCAGTACCCTTTCGGGCAGGCCCGTCCCTGGTTTAAACTTACTGAAGATCCGGCGGCGCTTACTATCCCTGCGGACAGTCTTAAAAGCTACCTGGCTTCCTGGCTTCCTGAAATCGTGAAAAAACAACAGCAGCGGGATTCCCTGCTCCTGAGCACCTCACGGGCATCGTTGTAATCAACCTTCGTTCCCGGAAAAATAATCGGGGAAACAGATCAGGATACTATCAATTTGGTAAACCGGGAACTTGAACACTGCCTTCGTTATGTCGTTTTCAGAATCAAAAGCAGTTAGCTGTGGTTGCTTAGCATTTTAGAAATAGTCAATGTTCCCTTCAGCATACCATGAAGATACTCCTTAAAAAAAAGTTAATGTCAAAAATTCGACGAGTGACGTGAAAACACATGTTGAAATACCGCTTTTTTTCGCCGGACGCCCCTTCTTTATGCTTACTCAAATACAATAGCAGCGTCGCCCCCCACCGGATATCCCTGGCAGGTGAGTACGCGGCCCCTCGCAATTTCATCATCCGTCAGTACTTCATTATACGCCATCCAGATCGTTCCGGAGGTACAGGTAGCCACGCAGCTGCCGCATTGCCCGGATTCGCAACTATAGGGCAACGTAATACCGGCCTTTTTGCCGGAATCTGTAATCGTATGGGGATATTGTACCGTTAGCTCGTGCAAGGTATGACCAATCCGGATGACCACCTTGTGTGCATCCAGATCCGGCGGTTTAGGCTTCAGCAACCGCGGCAATGGAAAAAAGTCTTCTTTTATGATCTGTGCACCCTTTACTCCGTTGCTCTTTAATGAGATGCCGGCCATGAGCATATAATCATAGGGGCCGCAAATATAAAACAAGGTACGTCCCAACTCGGATGTGGGCAGGTGCTGCTGTACAAAATGTGTAAGTACCCAATGGCTGAGCCGCTTCTGCAACACCTCCGGATGATTGCTGAACATAAAACGGATCAGCAGCCGGCCGGCATATTCCTTTTTCAACTGCTGCAAGGCACCGTAAAAAATAGTGTCGGACTCCGAGCGGTTGCTGTACAGGAGGATAATATTTGCCCCGGTAGTCTTAAGCAGGGTTTTGATCAATGAAAAGCAGGGTGTGATGCCGCTGCCCGCGGCAAGGAAACAGAATTGCTTCCCCTGTATATCTTCGGGTAACACAAAAAAGCCGCTGATGCCGGATGTATTCAACACATCACCGGTTTTTGCCTTATAAATAAGATAGCGGCTGAACTCGCCATTATCGAGCTTTTTCACCGTAAAAGAAAGTCGTTCTCCTGTAACCGGACTGGAAGAAATGGAAAATGAACGCCGCTGTTCTCCCAGGTGATTCTGAAAGACCAGGGTCAGGAACTGGCCCGGTTTATAAACAGGCTGCCATCCATCAAGCGGTTCAGTAACAAACGTTTTTGCCTCCGCGGTTTCCTCTATAATAGTTACAATCCTGAGCTTTTTGATAACCGAATCATTCATCCCGCTAAATGTACTAAATATCCTATTGAAATGATATAACTTTTACAGAAAGGGCGCCTTTGAAACCCTAGTTCCTGTATGCGGCAACAGGGACCGGCACAACGTTAAAGAGCCCTCGGGCCAGGGTTCAAAACAAGAAGCGTTCCGGTCTATACCGGAACGCCTTTTTTGCCTCTGAGTGTTTGCCTGTAATATTTCGTAGGTGCGTTATACGATTGCCATATATGTAGTACTGCTGTTCCTGCACTCACCGGGGTGCGCCGCATCAGGCGTTCTGATAAAGATAGTTCCGCTGGTAACGCTCCGGCGTTATTAATGGTTCAAAGGGCAAGAACTATCGGCCAATAAACATTTGCCGCGGTTCATTGCCTCCCCGCTTTTAAGTATATTTATCCTGTAATTGATCATTTCAACCGCAACAGACGCATGAAAAGAATACTGCTCTCCGCTTTTTTTACGGGCTGCACCTGTATACTGACGGCTCAAACACCTGCATTCATCAGCGACAGCCTGGACAGCTATATCCACAGGGGCATGAAGGAATGGCAGGTGCCCGGCCTGGCCATTGCCATCGTAAAAGACGGCCAGGTGATCCTGCAAAAAGGTTTTGGCGTCCGCGATATCAGCAAACCGGACAAGGTAGATGAGCACACACTCTTCATGATCGCTTCCAATTCAAAGCTGTTTACGGGCACGTCCATAGCAAAGCTGGATCATGAAAAAAAAATAGCGCTCAATGACCCTGTAACCCGCTATCTGCCCTGGTTCCGGATGTGGGACAGTACCACTACCCGGCTTATCACCCTCCGCGATGTATTGTGCCATCGCCTGGGCACCAAAACTTTCCAGGGGGATTTCACTTTTTGGGACTCGAACCTGCCCAAAGATTCCATTCTCTGGAAATTACGCTACCTGAAACCCACGGGCACCTTCCGGCAGGATTACGGGTACTGCAACGCCGGTTTTTTAACGGCAGGGCAGATCCTCCAGCAGGTAACGGGGCAAACCTGGGAACACTATGTACAGGAAAACATTCTTACTCCCCTGGGTATGGAACATACCTATATGAATACCGCAGGTATGCAGCAGCAGGCCAACGCTGCTGCCCCGCACAGTAATATGTTCAGCGCCCTCACCGTGCTGCCATTTGACAATATCGACAACCTGGGACCAGCCGCAAGTATGGTCAGTAATGTAACGGATCTTACGCGATGGCTGCGCCTGCAGCTGGACAGCGGCCACTTTGAAGGCAAACAGATCCTGCCGTGGGAGGTTCTCCAAAAAACACGGGACGCCAACATAACCGTTAACAGCCGCAAAAACAGCAACTACCCTATCCATTTTGTAACCTACGGATTGGGCGTATATGCAGCCGATTACAATGGCCGGCAGGTATACTGGCATACCGGCGGGGCATTTGGCTTTGTGACCAACCTCTGCTTTGTACCGGAAGAAAAGCTGGGCATTGTAATACTCAGCAACAACGACAACCAGCGCTTTTTTGAGGCCCTGCGCTACCAGGTGCTGGATGCCTACCTGGGTGTTCCTTATAAAGACCGCAGCCGGTTCCTCCAGGGCTTTGCCGCCCGGAACCGGAAAGAGACAGAAACCGGTCTGAAACGTATGCAGCAGCGGGTGGATGCCCGCAACAGCAGTCCGGTACCACTGGATGCCTATACCGGCGATTATTACAATACGGTTTATGGAAGGATCCGGATCACAAAGAGCGGGAACAACAGGCTTAGCTGTTCCTTTCAGCATCACCCTAACCTGACCGCTATGCTGGAATATATGGACAACAATACCTTCCGGCTCACCTATTCCAATATCGGCTTTGGTGTGTTCCCGGCCGTTTTTACCTTAAAGGATGGAAAACCCGAAACCGTGCAGATCAAGGCCACTGATTTTATTGAATACGATGCTTACCTGTTTGCCCGGGACCCGCAGGGGCTGATGATAAAATGAACAGGGCCGCTGTTACCATCATTTATTATTGGAGCTGAACAGGAACCGCCTGCTATAACCCGGCTTTGAACACTAAAATAACAGAGATGACAAAAATTGATTTTAAAGCAGTGATGAAAGAACAGACCGATGCGGAACTGATTCGTATCCTGTCGATACGGGAAGACCTTTATCTGCCCGAAGCACTGCAGGCGGCTAAAGCCGAGTTCAATAACCGGAACCTTTCTCAAAGCGCGTATACTGCATTAAAAGAAGCCGATGAAGCAGTTCAGCCCCGTGATACTGCTCCCCTGGATAAGCACCTAAAACTCCTGGCCTTCTTTTTCCCGGGTATTATACAGCTCTTTTTTATAAGTCTTTCCGAAGCAGACGGCTATCATCGAAAAGCAGAGGAACTTAACAAATGGACACTTTTCGGGACAGGCTTTTACCTCCTGTCCGCATTTCTTGCAATCATAACCTGGTAATTCCTTTCAAATCGTTTTGGGCCGAACCATTCTTGTAAAAGAACAGTATCACCGCCCCCCGTACCTGCCATCCAGATACGATTTGCCGCCGTTTTCAAAATTACGACTATATTTGCATAACCAGTTATGTAATTAAGTATGGAAAAAATATTTTATACCCGCACCGGCAAGATGGCCCTGGGCAGCCGGCTCCGGATGCTGTCTGCCTTGTTTACGGAAGAAGCCGAAAAGATCTATGAGCAAAACCGGATTCCGGTAAGAGCCAAGTGGTTCCCTGTTCTTTATATGCTTTCGCAGAACGAAGAAAAAACGATAACGGAAATCGCACAGGAAATCGGACATTCGCAGCCGTCCGTTAGCCGGATCATCCGGGAGATGACCGCCAAGGGGTTGATCACCGAAAATAAAAAATCGGGCGATAAGCGCCAGAACCGTGTAACACTGTCTGCCAAAGGAAAAACGTTGGTACCCAGGGTACTTGAACAATGTGCAGACGTGCACAATGCGGTAGAAGAACTGATCCACGAAGCCACACATGATCTGTGGGAGGCTATTGAAGAATGGGAGTTCCTGCTGGAGCAGCAGCCCCTATCCCGCCGCGTGCTGCGGCAGAAAAAGATCCGGGAAAGCAGCCAGGTACGCATTGTACAATATGAACCGAAATATAAAACGGTATTCCGCACATTGAACGAAGCCTGGATCTCGCAATATTTTGAAATGGAAGCAGCAGATATCCGCGCGCTAAATCATCCCGATAAGTATATTCTCGGCAAAGGGGGCCATATCCTGGTAGCCTTATACGAAGAACAGCCGGTGGGTGTATGTGCGCTCATCAAAATGGAGGACCCCGATTATGATTATGAAATGGCCAAAATGGCCGTTGCACCTGAAGCACAGGGAAAAAACATCGGGAAACTGCTGGCAGATGCCATCATCCGCCAGGCAAAAGTACTGGGCGCCTCCCGGCTGTATCTGGAAAGCAATACCCGCTTAAAGGCTGCCGTCAATCTCTACTACAAACTCGGGTTCAAAAAGCTCAACAACCGTCCAAGCCCCTATAAGCGGGCCAATATACAGATGGCACTTGATCTTTAGACACGATGGATTGCGCAGTTGCCCCGGCAATACGGTTATCAAAACAAAAGATCACCGTATATTTATCCTTCAATCAAGAATATGAAATGGATGCTGCTGTTCCTGCTTTGTGTTGTTGCATCGCAGCTTCATGCCCAGCTGGATACGGTTTACAGAAACCGGGTTGAAGGAGCCATCGCCCGGATTGAAGAAAGTCCAGCACTTACCAGACACGTTTTAAAACGCAAAAGCGTTACTTACCGTTACTGGTTATATAAAAAACGGTTATTCAAAATTGAAAAACACTGGTCAGAAAAAACATCCGGTAACCATGTACTTGAAAATGATGGCCAGTATTACCTCGATAAAGGGAAACTGATCAGGGCTTATGAGCGCGAAGTACTGCTGGTAAACGGGAACCGGGATGATGTGACTGTATGGAGCGCCACTACCTATTTTAAGAACAACCGGCTCCGCTACATTACCTCATCAGGACACGGCAAAACAGAAGATGAGGATTATGATATGGAGAAAGAAACGCTCAAACATTTTCAGGAACTGAAAATGCTTCTGCAGCTGAAATAACGGTAACCGGCAGATCTACCAGTTTATGCCCGATCAAAATGTTCCAGTACATACCTGGTGATATTTCCCGGCTTTTGCGATTTGCAGGTGAGGTAATAAGGGTAAGGGATCACTTTCTTTAAAAGGCGAAGCTGGTAGGACGCCCCGTTTGCCGTAACCCGGAAATAGAAGCGGTCCGCATCATCTTCCTGTGCCTCAATGGTAAAATCAAAGCCGGTCGAAAAGTCCTGCAACTCCTCCCGCAGATAACATTCCACCGACTGGTACAGGAACGACCGTGTACAAAGTCCGCGATAATTGGGATAATGCACCTGCTGCCGGTCTGTGGCCTCCAGGATGGCGTCTACATCTTCAACCATTACACGGCCATAATAGATGCCCTGCGGCAGGCAAACCGCATTAGCCGCAAAACGGTCGCCGCCCACATGGGTACTTTCAAAAACAGGAATTGCCTTATCGTGGTTTTCTATGAACTTGAATACCGGGAAACCGAATTTAGCACAGCATTTATCTTTTTTGCCATTGGTGCACACCACAAAAAACGGGTCCGTTTCCCAGATCGCATCCGGGCTGTTGATGTAAAATTCCAGCCGGATGGCAGCCACATCTGCCAATGTGGAATGCAGCGTGAGGTAGCGTTGCCGGAGACAGTCCACATAGATCAGGCGGCAGGTCTTAAAATCCGTTTTACGGTTGCGGATCAGCAGGAGCTTTGCCTTCTTTTGCTTTGCCAGGTCCTGCAGGCCGGCAATGAAATAAGGATCGAAGTGCGCCTGGTTGATCTTCTCCGGAAAAGGATCACTGTGCTCCAGCAAAATGAACCCATTGTAATTTGCAGCGGAGCCATGGATATCCTCTTTAAAATACCGCGATGCCGCGCTGCAAAAAAAAACGTGCCGGGTGCCTGTCTTGTTCAATGATTCTGTTTATAATGTTTCTGAATTATCCATATATACCACACCTTCCCGGATCAGCTGTGCAACGGCCGCCATCTTACCCGCTTCCGGCTGCTCACCAGGCAGTTGCGCCACGGTAAACTTTTCGGTATCAAATATATGATCAATCACCGGTTTTAAGGAACCGGCGAAGGAAATTGTTTTGCCAAAGCATTTTATAAAACACTGTGCATCTGTACTGCCCCGTTCATAAAACACGTTGCGGTTCACCCGCAGCACCGTATTCGGTCCCAGTTCTTTTAGCTGCAACAGGCTGTCAAAATAACCATGTACCTGTTGCGGCTGCATGCGCTGGTATTGATCATCCAGCTTTTGTATGGCATCAGCGGCAACCAGCCGGTCAAGGGTTTCCTTCAGCAGCTCTGTCTTTTCCCGGATAGCAGTGTCCAGGTCGGCACTCCAGAAAGGAACCGCTTCCCGGAACGCTTTCTCGTTTTCCAGCTGCATCAGCAATTCTGAAAAATACCGGATCCAGGTAAACGACAAGATCCCGATCGTGATATGGGCAGAAATGCCATCGTCGGCCATGGCATCATGCACATATCCACGGGGTACATACAAAAAGTCACCGGGGCTCAATTGAAGGGTCTGCTCCGGCTCTTTGTTATACCCTTTGCTTACAAAGCCCTGGTTCTTGGTGGGCAGCTCTTTTTCAAAACCATACAGGTGCCAGGTCTTGGTTCCGGATATCTGCAGCACAAATACATCATGCGTATCCCAATGCGGGTTAAATCCCTGCGACCGGTTGGGGGTAATATACAAATTGGCCTGAACCGGGGCATTAAACTTTCTGGACAGTTCCATACAGCAGGCCGATAGATGATCAAAATACCGCTGTCCCGCCTGGATCACCAATGTGGCGCCGCCGTTAAACAATGCAAAGGCCTTCTCCGTATGGATAATGCCATCGCGTTTATGATGGCCTATCGGCACTCCTTTGAGCGTGTACTCCGCAGAAGGTACTTCCTTTCCGTTTCGGACAATACGCAGCGAGGGATAAAACACATCCTGCCGGTCGAGAAAACCGGAGATCTCATCAGCCGTCAGCACAGACCGGTAATATTCAGGATCATCCCGCCGGATATGCAGGATCTTCTTTTCATGATAGGTGTTAAAAAAGGCTTCAACAGAACAGGGGGCTATAATCTTATCCAAAAAAGGGGTCATAAATTCATTCCATTTTTATTCCTACAAAATAATAAAAAAAGCCGCAGCATACCAGATGCTGCAGCTTTTCATGCAATTCATTTTTATCAGGCATTATCCGATCCGTCGGCATCGCTTCCGTCGGCATCGCTTCCGTCACCGTCCGCTCCGCCATCGCCATCTGCTCCTCCATCTCCGTCAGAAGCATCGGATCCATCACCATCGCTGCCGTCGCCATCTGCTCCGTCTCCATCCATTTCCGAATATTCATTTTCGGTGGCACGCGTTACCTGCAACTCATCTTCATTTAACAAAAATTCATTTAATTCCATAATCAACGTTTAAGGAGTTTAGAAATAGTTTACTAAAGTAAGTTAGGTAATTTTTCTCAAACTGCCAGCACCGCCGGCAAATTTAATAGTACATTAATAGAGCGCCGGCCGTTTGTTATCAGGATTGAGAGCTGAGCTATCAGCAGTCAGTATCCAGCATCGGTCCCCGGGGCCTTTAATATTTTCATAAAATAGCAGCAACCGGAAACGGCCTGTATTCCGGCCTTTTTTTTTGATTAACTTAACGCTCCATAATAATAAACAAAATGAAGCAGGATCGTCAAAACTCGCCCCATATCCTTAATGCGGCCTCCAACCTTACCGGTATTTGCTTTATCCTGATCACTTCCCTGCGGATCTTTGGGAATAAAGGCGAGCGTACAATGATGGACGAGGCCGCGGCCATCGCCATTCTTTTTTTTATGACCAGCTGCATCCTGTCGTTCCTTTCCATGCGTTCATCCGGCCCAAGGAGCCATAAACTGGAAACCTATGCCGACTATCTTTTTCTTACAGGACTGGGACTGCTGTTTATTACCACGCTTTTATTCGTGTTCAATATTATTCCATAGCAGCGGGCGGCTGTAAAATCCGAATACCAGTGTCAAGTACCCAATATCCGTATCAAGCATCCGGAGCCCGGCATCCCGCCTTTACTTCCCGGCCTTTGCCCAGCTGTCCTTTAAGGTAACCGTACGGTTAAAGATCAGCAGTTCCGGTGCGCTGTCCGGGTCGAGGGTAAAGTATCCCTTTCGTAAAAATTGAAAGCGGTCGTCGGGCTTTGCCTCTTTAAGCGCCGGTTCTGCCAATGCCCTGCCGATGATCTTTAATGAATCTTTATTGATATAGTCTGTAAATTCACCTTCTGCATTTGCCGGATCCTCGACGGTAAAAAGACGGTCGTACTCATTGACCTGTACAGCGATGCAGTCTTTTGCATTTACCCAATGAAGCGTGCCCTTCACATGAATGCCGGATGTATCCTCCCCGCTCTTGCTATTGGCAATATAAGAGCAATTCAATTGAACAGGATTTCCATCCGCATCTTTTACCACTTCATCGCATTGGATGATGTAGGCGCTTTTTAGCCGCACCTGTTTACCCGGCGCCAGGCGGAAGTATTTTTTCGGGGCATCTTCCATAAAATCATCGCGCTCGATATACAGTTCATTGCTAAAGGACAACGGTCGGGTACCGCCTTCCGCGTCTTCCGGGTTATTTTCAGAGTGCAGTAATTCCCCGGCTCCTTCGTAATTCGTGATCACCACTTTCAGCGGATCAAATACCACCATCCGGCGCAGCGCGATCTTATTCAGATGTTCCCGTGCACAAAATTCCAGCACACCGGCCTCTACCATATTGTCTCTTTTTCCTACTCCGATGCGCTCACAATAATCCCGGATGCTTTCGGGAGTATATCCCCTCCGGCGCAGGCCGGCAATAGTAGGCATGCGCGGATCATCCCACCCCGTTACATATTTTTCATTGACCAGTTGCAATAATTTGCGTTTGCTGGTCAGCGTATGACTCAGGTTCCTGCGGGCAAATTCATACTGATGTGATGGGTAGATCTCCAGCTTTTCGATCAGCCAGTCATAAACCTCCCGGTGTGGTACAAATTCCATGGTGCATATCGAATGGGTGATATGCTCGATGGAATCGCTTTGGCCATGGGCAAAATCATACATCGGGTAAATAGCCCACTGATCTCCGGTACGGTGGTGGTGTGCCTTTTTAATACGGTACAGGATCGGATCGCGCATGATCATATTGGGCGATGCCATATCTATTTTTGCACGCAGTACCTTTTCCCCGTCCCGGTATTGGCCGTTACGCATTTCCCCAAACAGGCGCAGATTCTCCTCCACCGTCCGTTCTGCATACAGGTTTCTCCGGCCCGGCTGGGTGGGTGTTCCCTTTTGCTCGGCGATCTCCTCACTGGTGCTATCGTCTACATAGGCCAATCCCTTTTTTATCAGCGTTACCGCATATCCGTACAATTGTTCAAAATAATCAGAAGCATAGAACTCATTGGCCCAGGTAAAGCCCAGCCATTGAATGTCTTTTTTAATTCCCTCGACGTACTCCGTTTCTTCTGTTACCGGGTTGGTGTCATCAAACCGGAGATTGGTTCCGCCCCCGTATTTCAGGCTTAATCCAAAATTCAGGCAGATACTGCTGGCATGGCCAATGTGCAGGTACCCGTTGGGTTCGGGCGGAAACCGGGTCATAATGGACTTATACTTCCCCGCCGCCAGGTCCGCCTCCACGATCTCTTCCAGGAAATTCAGGCTCCTTTTCTCTTCCGTTTTATGTTCTTCTGTCATAAAAATATAATCAATTCAGTCTACAAATGTAGCTAATTGTTAGTAAAAGAGTTACAGCAACTAATGCTTCCGGTTTTAAAATGACTACCCTGCTTATTATACAGGTTCCAAAACTTCTTAAATTTATTTTTTAAGTTTTGAGGGTATAATGTTATATTCGTTTTCAACAATACGATCTCCTTGCACAGGATCGCCCTCTATAGTAAGTTGAAGCATAATATATTTGAGCGACTATATTATGAAAAGGAGCTGACCTGCAGCGACCTCAGTTCCCGGCTTGACAAAAGCATTCCCCTTGTGGCCAGGGCCCTTGCCGAACTGAAACAGGATGACGTGGTGGTCGCCGGAGCTTATGCAGATTCCACCGGCGGACGAAAAGCATTGTTGTACCGGCTGAAACCACAAACCGTATATATCTTATCGGTGGCCATGGACCAGTTGTATACCTCCGTTTCGGTAATGGACGTCAGTGGAAATCATATTGTGCATACACAACGTTTCGGGTTAAAATTGCTCAACAATGATGCTGCACTTTCCGAGCTGGTTGCTGTTATCAGCTCCACGATCCGGGATTCGGGCATTGAGCATGACCGGTTCCTTGGAATGGGTTTGGGAATGCCGGGTTTCATCAACATAAAGAAAGGCACTAACCAATCCTATGTTTTTACGAAAACTTCTTTAAGTCTCCGCGATCAGCTGCGGGCTACGTTTAAGATGCCTGTTTTTATTGATAATGATTCCAGCACCATTGCGTTGGGCGAATCAAAATTTGGCATTGCCCGGGGAAAATCGGACGTAATGGTCATTAATATCGGCTGGGGCGTGGGGCTGGGAATGATCATAGACGGAAAGCCCTTCCGGGGGCATGCTGGGTATGCGGGCGAGCTCAGCCATATTCCCATCGCCGACAATAATATCTTATGCGAATGTGGCAAACGGGGCTGTCTTGAAACAGAAGCTTCATTAAGGGTGGTAGCCCAAAAAGCATTGCAGCTGATCAGCGAAGGGAAACTGGAAAACCTGAAGATCACCAACGGTTCCCCTGAGGAAGTGACCTACGCCGTAATGGACATGGCAGCGCGGGGAGACCAGTTGTGCATCGAATTATTATCGGATATGGCCTACAAAATCGGAAAAGCCCTGGCCATCCTGGTTCATATCATTAACCCGGAGCTCGTATTGCTGGGCGGCCGGGCTTCGGAGGTTGGAAGATTATTAATGGCTCCTATACAGCAGGCACTGAATACCTATAGTATTCCGCGGCTTATGGAGGGTGTGGAACTGAATATTTCAACACTCCGGTACAAGGCGTATTCAATGGGTGCGGCAGCACTGGTAATTAACGGTCTGTCTGCAAAAAAACCGGACGATCTTAAAGCCGCAGCATCCGCACCGGAAGCGGCCTTCTGACGCCGTGCTCCCTTGTTCGCAAAAACAGAACCTCGATTATACATGAAGAAGGAACCTCTCAATATGCTTCGTTTCCTGCTGGGCACCTGTGCCCTGCACGTATTAAAAAAAAGCGGAACGGTCACATCATTTTCAGGCCCTTGGCATGAAATTTTATTGTTCATCAATGCAAAAGATCCATTATACATGAGAAGAAAACGATCCATTGCACTTTGTCTCCTCCCCGGCGTATAAACCAGCGTATGCAGTAACAACAGTACGGTGATGTCCGGTATTGCCTGTTACGTACGTAAATACGGAGAGGATCAATCTTATTACTGATCAATGTAAACGACCACCTGCGTGGACGAGGTGGGTTGTATTGTATTCTGTTGCACCAGGCAGGAAACTGAAGATCCTGTACCGGTCAGCAGGATATACCCCCTATTACCTGATACACATTTTTATTATTCACCTAAAGCAAAACTATCAACAAATGAAAGCAAAACAATTCATTGCATTTTGCCTGTTCCTGCTAAGCACCATAAGCGTGCATGCGCAGGGGAAACCGGTACATGGCCGTGTTACCGGTACGGATGGAACACCGCTGCCCGGTGTAACCATTTCATCCCGGAAGTCAAACAAAGCCGTCGTCACCGACGCTAATGGCGATTACAGCATCACGGCCGCACCCGGTGAGGTTCTGGTCTTTTCCTATGTGGGGTATGCCACCAGGGAAGCCGTTGTCCGGAACGGAGAAGCATTGAACATTATCCTGCAAACCTCCGACACAGAGCTTACAACGGTAGTGGTAACCGCCCTGGGTATTAAACGGGCGGAACGGTCACTCACTTATTCTACACAAACGATCAGCGGATCGGATCTTGTAAAAGCCAAGGATGTAAATCCGATGAACAACCTGACCGGTAAGATTGCCGGCCTGCAGATCAACAGAAGTTCTTCAGGTATCGGAGGATCGGTAAGCATTGTGTTACGCGGATTAAAATCCAACCGGAACAACCAGCCACTCTATGTAATCGACGGGTTGCCGGTAGTAAATACCGCAGGAAGCGGCTCTACCGGGCCCTTTGGCGGTAATACCGACCGGGGCGATATCCTCAGCAGCATTAACCCAGATGATATCCAAAGCATCAATGTACTGAAAGGTGCTTCCGCATCGGCATTGTATGGCAGCCAGGGGGCCAACGGGGCTATTATGATCACCACCAAAAAAGGAGCCTCCGGTGCCACCCGGATCGATTTTTCCAGCACAGCCAATGTTGATCAGGCATTTTATCTTCCCAAACTCCAGTATACTTACGCACAATCCGCTTCCGAAAAGGGTGATGCTGAAGACAGCTGGGGCAAGCAGGGTGCTTATACGGACCATGTAAAAGATTTCTTTAACCTGGGAACCACTTTTATCAACAGCATCGCCTTAAGCGGTGGTACGGATAAATCCAGAAATTATTTTTCTTATGCCAATACGGCCAACAAAGGGGTAATGCCCACCAATACGTTCAAACAACACACCCTGAGCTTCCGGAATTCGGCCAAGCTCTTCAACGAAAAGCTTTCATTTGACGGAAGTCTGATGTATGCCTTCCAGGATGTGCATAACCGGCCGGCATCGGGTCTTTACTTCAACCCGCTCAGCGGTTTGTATATGTTCCCGCGCGGGCTGGATTTTAACCAGTTCAAAAACAATTACGAATACCTTTCACCCACCCGCAACCTGTTACTCCAAAACTGGTTCAACATCAATGCAGATGCGGGTTTGGGCGGCACCCACCATTCGCAGAACCCCTACTGGATCTTAAACAAGATCCCCACGGATCAAACCCGGCACAGCCTCATCGGCGCAGTAAGTCTTAAATACGATATAAACGACTGGCTCAGCATCAGCACCCGTGGTACATTGAACAGGGTATGGAATACCTTTGAACGGAAGGTTGCTGCAGGCACACAGGGCGTACTTTCCGGTCAAACCACGGGCGGAACGCCGGTAGATAACGGCCGGTATATCCGCGAGGAGGTTACATCCACCAATAAGTACGGCGATCTGTTGCTGATCGGCAATAAGGATCTTAACGATGACCTGACACTAAATTTTACCGTGGGTACAGCCATTTCTGATCTGAACAGTTATGGATGGAATCTGGATGCCCGGCAACTGAGGGTGGCCAACGGGTTCTCGCTGGCCAATCTTTCGCGGAAGGACCCGGTAAATCTCTTAACCGAGGTATACCAGCGAAACCAGACCCAATCGTTGTTTGCTTCTGCAAACCTGGGTTTTAAAAAATACCTCTTCCTGGACCTCACCGGGCGGAACGACTGGTCCTCTACCCTGGCCAGCACCCCCAATGAAAAAAGCGGCTTCTTTTACTACTCCGCAGGTATTGCTGCCATACTATCCGATATATTGCAGCTGCGGAACAATTACAGTAAACTGCGGCTGTCCTATGCGCAGGTAGGCAACGGTGTAGGAGTGTTTGTATCCCAGATCCCGGAAGCCACCATGGCCAGCGGAAATATTGTCGCCAACAGCGCGGGCGTATACAATGATATTCCCCTGAAACCTGAGATCAGCAACAGCTGGGAGCTGGGTTACGAAGGCCGTTTCATTGATAACCGCCTAACCGTAGACCTTGCCCTTTATAAAACAAATACAAAAAACCAGTTCTTTACCTTCCAGGGGCCCCTGGGTTTGCTTAACACCACCGTTTACCTGAATGCAGGCAATGTCGAAAACAAGGGGATTGAGCTGTCGCTGAACTATAATGTGATCAAACGGACATCCTTCAGCTGGAGTACAGGCGTTAACTATACGGCCAACCGCAACACCGTGCTGGAGCTGCATCCCCGGTTAACCAATGCCTATCCCATCGGCAACTTCAATGTGCTGCGCGTGGGCGGATCCTTTGGCGATTTCTGGGGCAAGACCTTCCTGAGGGATGCAAGCGGAAAGATCGTCGTAGACAAGGATGGTACTCCATTGGGATCGAAAGACGGCTACATCGGCAGCTCTAACCCAAAGGCCCTGGTAGGCTGGAACAACAGTTTCAAACTCGGCAAAGTATCCCTTGATTTTACGGTTGACGGCCGGTTTGGCGGACAGGTCATCAGCATTACCCAGGGATACCTGAATTCCTTTGGGGTAAGCAAGCTAAGCGCCGATCAGCGGGAAACCGGTGTAACAATAGACGCAGTGGACCAGGACGGGAAAGCGGTAACCAATGTTCCTGCGCAGAAATATTACCAGGGCGTCGGAAACCGCGATGGAATTATTGAAGGGGAAGTATATGATGCCACAAATATCCGGCTCCGGCAGCTCTCCCTGGCCTATCAGATTCCCTTACGGTCCAATTTTATCAAAAACGCCAGTATCAGTCTCGTTGGCCGCAACCTCTTCTTCCTTACCAATAAAGCGCCGTTTGATCCGGAGCTGAGTACGACCACAGCAACAGGTACCGATGGCGGACAGGGTCTTGACAGCTTTGGTCCACCCGCCACCCGCAGTTATGGTCTTAACCTGAACCTCAGCTTTTAGATCACCAGGATGCCCCTTTGATCCAAATAATTAATGCAGAAAAAATTAAAATATGAAACCATTTAAATACATCTTCAGGGCCCTTTACGCGTCAACGACAGCCGTGCTGCTGATGACCGGGTGCACCAAAGATTTCAAGGATCTGAACAACAACCCGATCGGGCTTACAGACGAACAGGCCGATGCGGATTACACGTTATTATCCGCATTCTTACAACAGGCCCAGCGCTTCATCATTCCGGAGGATGTTGGTACCTACCAACTATCGGAGAACCTGACCAGCGATTCCTATTCCGGTTATATGGCAGCGGAAGCGCCCTTTGTATCCAATGCCAACAATCTTACCTACAGCCTCCAGGATGGGTGGAACGCTACGATATGGACATCGCGTTACATCAATGTGATGAACCCGACCTACAAGGTTATTGCTGCGGCAAAAGCAGACCCGACACTTAAGGACCTGGAAGCCCTGGCAAGGATCGTAAGGGTTTCGGCCATGTCGCGCGTAAGTGATAAAATAGGTCCTGTCATTTACAGCCATTATAATATATCCAACGAGGACGGAACCATCAGCTATGATGCTCAAAAGGACGTATATCCCCTGTTCTTTAAAGACCTGGATACAGCGATCGGCATATTAAAAGGACTGCCGGAAACCATTTCGCCCCAGATGAAGAATGCAGACCTGGCTTATACCGCCAATAATTATGTAAACTGGCTCAAGTATGCCAATACCTTAAAACTGCGGCTGGCGCTGCGTGTAGCTATCATTGATGGTGCTATGGCCAAAACACAGGGCGAGTCCGCACTGGATCCTGCAAACGGCGGATTGCTGAGTGAGAACAGTCAGAATTGTTCCGTAGGCCTGAGTGTATCACATCCGCTCAATGTGATCGTGAACGACTGGAGCGATACGCGTATGGGGGCGCCGATGGAATCGATCATGGGCGGATACAACGATCCCCGCATATCGAAGTACTTTCAGAAAGCCACAGATCCTGCAGTTGCCGGACAATACAAAGGGATCCGGAGCGGTATTAACATTGATGAAAAATCAAGATACGACTCCTATTCCAAACTGGGGTTCTTCCCTGTTAACAATATGCAGCTGATGGTGGCCGCAGAATCCTGGTTTCTGAAAGCAGAGGCTGCATTAAGGGGCTGGGCCAATGCAGGAGATGCCAAAACCAATTATGAAACCGGTATTGACCGCTCTTTTGCCATGTATGGGCTTGCCGCAGAAGCCAGCGCATATAAAAACGATGCCGCCAGCAAACCCAAAGCTTATATAGATCCCAAAGCTAAGACCGCTGGGGAGAACGATGTGCCGGCCGGCTCTCCCAACCTCAGCACCATTACCATCAAATGGAGCGATGCCGATAACAACAACCGCAAGCTGGAACGGATCATTACCCAAAAGTGGATCGCGCTGTTCCCGGACGGCGAAGAGGCATGGGCCGAGTACCGGCGGACCGGATACCCCATCCTTTTCCCGGTAGTTGTTAATAAGAGCGCCGGCGCCATTCCAACCGTACCGGGTATACGCAGCATTCCCATACCCCAGGTAGAATTCACCACAAACAAGGCCGCAGCAGAAGCCGCGGTTGCCACCCTTGGCGGCCCCAGCAATGGCGCCACGCGGCTCTGGTGGGATGTAGCCAATAAATCGTTCTAAAAACGGAGGTCCAACTCCAACACAGGGAGGTGGTATCAAAAGCCTTTATCTTGTCCTTTTGAATTTGCCTGCTGCAGACGCAGCAGCTTCAGAACGACGATACACGGTGAAGCGATTTTTGATACCCCCTTCTTTTATTTTATAAAAGACCGATCCGGTCTTATCGGTGTGGGATACGGCTTCAGTTGTCAGACAGTTCCAGATCTGCCTTCATTAAAAATACGTTATAATCTTTCCATACGGACATCAGGAAATAAAGTTCCGTCCCGTTTTTTGAAGGATAAATAAATGACCCGTACAGGCCCGGATAATCAGACGCGTTTACCAGTGTTTTGGGTGTGCTCCATCCTTTCTGCAACCGTTTGGAATCGCGCAGTACCAGCGCCTTGCGGCTTACATCCAGGTATGCAATGATCCACCGCTGAAAGGTTTCATTATAGACCACCGACATTTCACCTGCGGGGGCTTCAATCACCGGCGTTGCCATTGCTTCATCGTTCTTTACCCAGCCCCGGGTTTCATTCCAATACTCAAACTGTTGCCGAAATGCGAGCTTTTTTTCGGTCACCCGCAAAAGATAAATGGCCCCATGCCGCCCGGAAGGCGTTCCCAGCATATAAACCCAGCCATCCCTTTTCGCAAAAGCAGCCTGGGCAAATTTACTATCTGCCGCAAACGGCACTCCGCTGCACCGGCGCCATGTTTTTCCATTATCAGCGGACCGGAATAATGCCGAATAATTGGTTTTCCATTTGCCCGGTGTCTCCCAGCAATGAATGTTCATACAATGCACGTAGTCTGCATTACCGGCATGAATGGCCGCAGTAGGGATCATGGTATGCTCACCCCTGCAATCCGGGTCATGACGGCTGGCGATCACTTCTTCGGCGGCTATTGTACCCTTTCCGGCAAGCATTCCATCCAGCGTAAGTCCGTCCGACAGGTTGCGATCCGACGAAAAAGCCAGTACATTTGAGCGCCAGTCTCCGGCATCGCCGGGGCCACCCGTACCGGGTTTAAAACTGCGGCCATAGGTATCCCCAAAGAAAAGCCCGACCCTGCCATTCCCCATTGTCCAAGCAATACCCAGGTCGGTGCCGCCTACATTATACACTACATCCGTCCGGTTAGGATTGGGAAGCGGCTCTGCGGAACGGCTTGCACCGGTCACTCGTGCGACCCTTTTTACATTGCGGGGAACAATATCCTGCGGTGCAAAAAGCCTGCTATGCTCCGGTGGCACAGGCCCTCCTGCACTTATGAATACCGGTACCAATAAAAACGTGAGACGTTGCAACCAGATGTTCCGTTTCATACTGTGTACCGGATCTCTTTTACGTCAATGGTGCCGGATACGGTCTTTAACTGAGCCTTCCTGTTTTTATAGGATACCGTACCAAAACCCGTTGCGGTTGCAATAAAACAGGTAAAGTCCCCGATCTTTGAATCTACAAACAGTATTTTATCAACCGCATCATACCTGAGCCCCGTAAGCCCCTGCAACATTCCGTAACTCGACATAGCCCTTGCATACCAGTGCCCGCATTCATATTCGTTAAACGGATTGCGGACCCGTCCGTTATAGCGGTCGCGGCAGGCCCTTACGATCTCCAGTCCTTCCTTTACCTTTCCCATCGTCATTAAGTGTGCAGCCACCTGGTACTCGATGCCTGTCCATACTTCATTGCTGTACACAAAAGGCAACGATAATTTTCCGCCCTTTGGCCAGGTGCACAATAACAAACCGCCTTCATTACCCAGTGCATACGCCGGTCGCTGCGGGTTCACATGCCCCTTAAGACTCTTCTTTAAATTATACCGGTGCACTGCCAGCAGGTGGCTGGTGATCTTTTGGGGATCTACCGGATCCTTCAATCCGCAAACCGCAGCGATCCAGCTACCAAGTACGCCGTCTGACAAGCAGCCCTTCCCATACTGGTATTTGGGCCCCTCTTTTTTCAGGATCTCTACCGCTTCCCTGGAATAAGTTCCTCCAAAGGATTGTGCTTCGGCCGGGTTATGCGCCTTTAATCCTTCCCACTGGATCTTTTGAAAAAAGAACTCGCCGTTATAAAGCTGGTTTTCCAGGAACTGCCTGCCTTTTTCCAGCAATGTTTTATAAACCGCAATATCTTCCTTCAGGTAGGTTCCCATGACAAGGATCGCCTGCAACGCGCCCAGGTAAAAGCTGGTACACATCGCATCAGGTCCCCAGAACTCAATATCATAGGTATTATGATGCGGTTCTTCCAGTACACCTTTATGTGTTGGATCCCAGGTTTCGATACAATAATCAAGACTCCGTTTTGCAAGCGGGTATATTTTCTTCAGCCAGGTATCGTTCCCGCTGATACGCCATTCCCTGTGTACTTTCATAATACCGCCCAACTGCCCGTCTGCCGCAGCATGAAAATCATGTTTTACCGGGCTTATCGGCATATTGGCCCGGAAGGTCTGGTGCCCCAGGGCGCTCTGGTTCTCGCAAAACTCTGTATTCCTTAATCCGATCTCCAGTTTCGGGAACAGGTGGCAGACCGCCTGCGCATAGTTCCATACATGGGTACAGGTTCCGTGACAGCATCCGGACTCATCACTACATCCCTCCCAGGCCCACATACGCCCATCATACTGACGCAAAACTGTAGGTGATTTCAATATGGTAAGATTGGCGGCCACCGCCTCCATCACTTCCGCCGGCAACGTACTGCTGTAAAATGCATCTTTGAACAACGCGGATTGCTTTCTCAGTGTATCATACTGCTGCAACCAGTAATCCGCCACCGCTTCAATATCTTTAAAACGGGAGGCATACCAGGGCTGGTATTTTTCACCGCTGAATTTCACATAAGACTGTAAGCCCGATTCCAGGGGGGTGATGCAGCAGGCATCACTGTTGCATTGTTCTTTGCCATCCGGCCCCTTATCCTGTATGCGCAAGTCTGCTTCGGGAACATACCAGGCCATCAGTACCCGGATCGTTTTTTGTGCACCCGGCGCCAATGTAAACGGAACAAATAAGGAAGCACCAGGCGCATCCCACTCAACCGGCTCATTCTCCTTTACCGCCCCTGCCTCAATCGTATTCCAGATCATGGTTACCGGATCAAACCAGCCGCCTCTGAACCAGCAATAGTCTGTTACAGGTTGCTGATCCGCTGTTGTAAAGATCGCAAAGTCTGTTTTCGTAAACGGTTTGTCCTTGCCGGGCTCCTGGGACAGGATCAGCCCGTTCTTCATCTTCCGGATGCGTCCCCGTTCCCCCCGCGCTACAAAGTTTTTGGAGTTGTAGGAAAAGACGGCTTCCTGTGCTTTTGCAGAACGGTTTGTGAACCGGTATTCCAGTGCGCCAACCGGCAATCCGGAATGATCCTCATCCCCGGGAATAAAGGGGCTCCAGCCGGTCAGCTCTACCTTCAGGGGCATCTCCCGATCCACCAGTTCAATGATCCCAAAAGGGAACCTGGCCAAAAAAGAGGACTCTTCAAAGCGCGGCAATCCATAGCTGGTGCCTCCGGCGCCATTACCGGTTCCACGCTGACCAAATATCTTCCATTCCGGTACCGGCCCCTCCAGTACCCGTGCTACCGGCCGGGGGCCTTTCACACACAATGCCGCAAACATATTCGGTTCAAAAAACACCTCGGGCCGGTTGTTGATCGACATATGCGAAACAGCACCTGTGCCTTCCAGGCAAAACATACCGGCGCCAAGCCCGCCAATGGGAAAAGCTACCCGGTTGAGATATTCCCCCTTGTAGGCTCCATTATAAGGTCTTGCAGCCACGGACCCCTCATGCTCCGTTGATGCACCCGGGGTGCCAGTACCCCCATCTGAGGCCGCTGCACCTGTAACGCCTGACGCCACAGCCGCCAGGCTACCCAATCCAACCTTTTTTATAAACGATCTCCTGCTTTTATAACTGCTCATAAAATCTGTTTTTATATCCGGACTACGCTCCTTAAGCTACTACATAATTATATTTATACTTTGGTTCCGGGTAGCCCGGGCTCAGCGACCGGCACTGCCGGATCTCATAAAACATGCCCGCACTGATGTTTTTTGCCAGTGCTTCAAATACCTGTTGTTCCAGCAATCCCGGGTCCATCTCCACCCGCGCGTTGATCGTCATTTGTGCAATATTGCCGGTGCCCGCCGCTCCCCTGAACTGCAGGGTACCCGCAGCGCCTGTCTGGTTACCGATCCGGTACCGGTCGTCCATACATTCGATCATGATTTTTAGATGCCCAATTGAAACAGCGCTGCCAAGAAGGTCATTCAGCCGGCTGAAATAATCTTCCAGGAAAAGATCCCAGTCCACCGCGGTGCCCTGCAATAAAACCGCGGCATTCAGCCATCCCATAACGGCCTCCCCCTCGGCGTAAACTGCGTAATCCACCGTTGCGATCCGGCTTCCGGAAACCGTGTTATTCATCACATAATGCAACCATTCCCCAATCCCTTCCCCGCTTCGGGCGCTTATGGCAAGCACCTTGCGACCGGGAAACACAAGGCTAACCTTTTCCTTTAGCACCAATATCCGTTCTGCAGAGAGCCGGTCTGTTTTTGAAACCAGGATCAGATCACTCTCTTCCAGTTGCTTCCGGTAGATGTACGCCGCAGACGGATGCATTCCGGCATCACCGCCGTCCAGGATCTGTTCCAGCTTTTCCGGGTCTGCGAGCACTGAAAAGGGAGCCATCGCCACTTCCGCCTGCATCTGTTCTTTGAGGGGCTGCAAGATTGTAGCCGAAATATCGGTACAGCTGCCCACCGGCTCTGCTATGATCACATCGATGCCCCCGCCATATTGGATCAGCTCATTGACCACCTCCGTAAATCCATTGTAGTTACAGCAAAAACAACTGCCGCTGAGCTCCCGGACAACGCCGCTGCTCTTTGCGAGCAGTTGAGTATCCACCAGATGCTCTGCCTGGTCATTGGTGATCAGGCCAACAGCACGCCCCTGATCAGCAAGCGATCCGGAAACACATTGCAGTAACGTTGTTTTACCGGCCCCTAAAAAGCCTCCCACAAAGATCAGTTTTACCTTATTCGCTTTCATATTGCATTTTTAAAGTCGTATTCAGCGTGCGTTTTACATAATAATGGTAAAGCAATGCGGCCAGCGCAGCTCCCATAACCGGAGCCAGGATATATACCCAGAAGAAACCCCCGGCCTGACCAGGAAATGCGGCAGCCCGCCACCCGGCCATATAAGCGATCAGCCTTGGCCCCAGGTCCCGCGCAGGGTTAAAACCGGCCTGGGTAACGGAAGCAAAAAAACAAATGAGCAACATCAGCGTAGCGCCGATATACAGCGGGGCCTGTTTCGCCCGGTTCTTTTTACCCCGCTCATGGGTGGCCATAAAAATACCGGCAGTCAGCAGGAATGTACCGGCACACTCCGCAAGCATTGCATACAATACCGGGTTGGGGGCATAAAATTCTCCGAACATCCGCGCCGTAGCTACCGATTCCGGGGCTCCCCTCAGGAGATGGTGCGCTTTCTCATAATCGCTGATCGGGCCGCTCAATGCTGCATACAGGATCGTTGCGGCCATCATCGACCCAAGGAACTGTGCCGTAAAATATCCCATCAATTTACGCTTCTGAAACCGGCCCGCAATGGTCATTGCAATACTTACCGCCGGATTAAAATGCGCCCCGCATACAGTACGCACGGTATAAATGGCGATCATCACTGCCGCACCCCAAACGGCGGCGATACCGGCAATATGCGGCAATCCATTAAACAGAATGGAAACCGCAACCGCACCACAACCCAAAAAAACAATAATAAAAGTGCCGGTTGCTTCTCCCAAAAGTTCTTTCAGCGAACTGTGCATAGGACAAAAAGATAATTTAATCGTTTAAAATCTATATTTCAAGATACGTACCAATAAGATTATTGCCGGATAAAAAAGGGCCCGTTATTCAGAAGCCCCACTGAACAGGCCGGCACCATAGCGGTCGTAGATCCTGTTATAGGCTTCTGCCGCGGCACCGTTGCCCCAGTCGTAGATGGTAAATTCCCCGATCCCCAGCCCGTGCGCATCCGTAACGCCTCCGTGTCCGTAATTCTCCATCATAAATCCATAATCTTTTTCATTAAAAAAGGGCCACCGGGCCTGCCACTGCTGCATGGTGCCCGGGTTTAACGGTGTATACATCATTGTAAAGGAAGCCTTCAGGGCAGCAATACCCCGCTGTGTGTAATCCGGGCGATGCAGCAAGGTTCCGTACCGGATGATCAGTTCAGCAAAAAGACTTTGCCGCGAATCGTTCCACTCCCCGTCCGCATTCATAACCCCAAAACCTCCCAGCGTACGGACCGCCATATAGGGTGGCTGCCATACCGCCTGCCACATCAATAACTCATCCAGGACCCGCTGCCCGGTAACAAGATACTTCTTTTCCTTTGTAATCTGAAACAATTCCAGCAAGGCCTCAGCGGTCCAGAATATAGAAAATGTATTCTGTTTATACATATTGTTGCGCGGTATCTTCTGCCCTACCCAGTCCTCGCTTCCTATACGGCTGCAGGACCAGTACGTTTCAAAATCTTCCCATTGTCCGCCGGGAATAATATCCTGCATAACAGCATGCATTGCTTTTACGGCACTGCTCAGATAGCGTTTATCCCCGGTAAGCTGGTATAGCTTCAGCAAAAATGTTACGGAGATACTGGTTTCCGGCGACCGGTTCAGATGCTGCATGGGTTTCAGATCACTCAATGCCAGCCATGCCGGAAAAAAGCCTTTGGCATCCTGCAGCCGGATCAATGCGTTGGCGTATGCACCTGCATAATCCAGCAGGCGCCGGTCTTTTTCCAGTTCGGCGTACCACACGAGCATCCAGTATGCCGTAAAACTCATGTCCGCTATATGATACGGCGCCACACGTGCATCCCAGGTATAAGGATTTCGGTTCGAATTTCCCCAGTAACGGGTATCCCATCCCTTTGAACGCCTGTACTTTTGCCCGTTAAGCTCCAGATCTTCCATTTCTGCCGCCACCACACTTTTAAAAAAACCCTGTTGTTGCGGAAAAGAAAGGGTTAGTTCCTTTGTTTGCAAAGCGTATTGCAGCAGCGAATCGTTGGCCGTTCTCCGCGCATACCGGTACAGTCCCTGGGCAGACCGGAGTGCATTGAACCAGGCCTGGTTCCAGATGGAAAGAAATTCCCGCTGATTGGGTATCCCTTTATAATTGGGGCTCTGCGTCATATTTACGATGAATACCGGCGCCCCTACTTTTTTGCCCCCGAGCTCAAACTGCTGCCACACGGAAGATCGCCAGCTCTTAAAGGCCCATTCATAGGTTTGTTGTACATACGGCTCCAGGTCCGTACGCCGCAACGGCTCTCCCTTCCCGTAAAGCGGCTGCCCCCATTGCTTCCATAAAAAGGCAACCGTTTGCCGGAAGGGGTTTTGCAGGTCCTCTTTTTTATCAGAAACGATACAGTAAAACCCGATCGTGTGTGTGCCTTCCGGGAATACGGTGCCGGGCGCTTTTGTAAATAAAACATGTTCCTTTACCACGGCCTCCCCCATACCAAGTACCAGCCGGTTCTGTTGAGCGTCCATATCCATGTACCAGGGTATGGCGCTTCCTTTTTGCAACAGATCCAGATCCGGTATTACCGACAATAATTTTGCTCTGCCGGCAACAATCAGGGCCGGCGACCGGAATACATGCTGGGCTATTACATGCTTATTGTCCGGGGTTAAAAGCGGCGCCCAGTTAAAACCGGGAGCAAACGCGGGAGTAATGGCCACGTCCAGCGAATCCTGCGGCACCGGTTGTACAAGGTTCCAGCCAATGCGCACATACAGGATATTGGCCGTTATTACCTGACAGGTGACCTTACTTTTTGTATTCCCGATCTGATCCGGAACAATCGACTTAATGAATGTTCTGAACTGCCGGGGTATCGGATCCGCGGCGTTAGCCCCAAAAACGATCAACAATAACAATACAACAATCAGCGGTTTATACTTCATATGTTCTTTGCTACCTGTTTATTAAAATGCAATATCGCCGGTATGCTGTTTTATAAATGCATTTATGTTACTATCGGGCAGCGGAATCAGCTGGTTCTGCCCGTTGATACAATAATCCCGTCCGGCAGTAAGGTGGGTATTTCACAACTCTGTCTTCTACGTTCGGGATACAGGGGCCTATGGCAGGCCGGTTCGCATTATTGTTCCTTTACGAAGCCAAATAGATGAACGCATCGCCTCAATACATCATACCCGGATCACTACATCAGCTGCACCATTGCCTCCGGCGTCAATTTATCCGGTATTACTTTCATCAGCCTGCCCTGTTTATTAAACAGCGCTACAAAAGGAAAGTGCTGTATCCCGTAATACTGCTGTACAACAAACGTTTGCCCTTCTGACCCTATTTTTATATCAGGATGCTCTGATAAATGATACAAGCGATCAAAGGCCTGTACATCCCTGATATGAACATATGAGATCATTACGATCTGTTTGTTTGCCCATTTCTTTTTCTGCTTCAGCATCGCCTCCGTAAATGCTTTGCAATGCTCGCACGAAGGCGAAAAGTAAATAAGTATCAGGGATTTGCTTTTGTCTATCTGCTCGTAAGTAAAGCCATCGCCGTTCGTTAACCGGATCTTAAAAGGCGGGATAGCAGCCCTGTCTTTTTGAGAAAAGGCTGCTACCGCGCAATGAAAGAAAAAAAACAAACAAAGAAAATACTTCATAGCTATGGATGCATTTGTTACTCTGCCAGGTGATTTGCAAGTTCTCCTGCTACCTACCGGTCAGCCTTATCCCCAACCAGTGCGACCGATCATTTTGATGCCGGTTCATCATAAAACATCGGTTGGAAAACATACAGATAAATAAGCTAATACCCCGGGTTCTGCGTATATACACCAAAAGAATAATTCATCTGGGGTTGCGGAATGGGCATAAATTCATCACGCCCCGGAGTAAATTTGCCATCCTTTAACCAGGACCTGCCACGCGGTAATTCCTTGGCAAAGTAAGCATTTAAAGTTGACCCGGCAATACCCCATCGAACCAGGTCATACCACCGTACTCCCTCCATAGCAAATTCCAGCCGGTTTTCAAACATTAACGCTTTCCAGGCAAAATCATTTGTCCAGTTGCAATTTACCCCATTCTGATATAAACTGATGTTGTAAGGTAAAGTCGGCAGGCCATTGGTAAATTTTAACCTTCCGGTACTATTGGCAGCCCGCTGCCGGATGGAGTTAATGATGGGCAATGCCTCCTGTTCCCTTCCCAGCCTGATGAGTATTTCCGCTTTTTGCAGCAGAACGCGGTCATATCTTATGGCAATTTCGTTCTTTGAATTCCACATCCAGAACAGGTTAACCAAACCCGGAGAGTTCGATTCTACATTTTCTTTCAATGAATTAAAATAGCCATAATTAGCCGGATCCCGGGACCCGCTGCTATCAAACAAGATATTCTGCTGGTACTTCCAGGGCAGGCCCGGTATGGCTACCGTATGGCCTATGCGCGGATCCCACTTATTATTAGCGAAGTAGGTTTTTCGATTGGCACTGGTGATCTCTTCGGCATTATAGTCATCAAACATCGGAATGCCTTTTGCATCTGTTTTAAACGCATTCACCATATTATATGATGCCTTGTGAAAATCGCAGCAACTAAAGTAAGGAGGCCACCACGGTGCGTTCAGGGGGGTACCTCCATTTAAAGTTCCATTGGGGGTACCATCACTATGCGAATATTGCCATTCAAAAATCGATTCGGGCGACTTGTTATCAAAATCAAAAAGAAAGTTGATCGCATAGTCCGGCGCCAGGCTGTATTTTCCACTGCTGATAATACCATCAGCAATGGGCAATGCTTTGGTTAATGTTTCTTTATTGACATTAACCACTTTATTCGTCATATCCTGTTCATAAGCCATCCACATCAGGCATTCCAGCATCAGCGCCTGTGCTGCATATCTGTTAGCACGACCCACTTCATCCTGTTTTTCCGGAAGCGCTTTGGCCGCAGCATCAAAATCATTGTAAATATTTTGCCAGATGGCAAGGTCATTAGTAGCCCCTTCAGGCCGGTTAGGCACTTTCTTAATATCGTCTACTGAAGCTGTTTCATCAAAATAAGGGATCCACTTATACCAGCGTTTCAGATTCATGAAAAAATAACCCCGTAAAAAACGCATCTCGGCAATCCTTTGCTGTTTTAAAGGGTAGTCCGATTCATTAAGACTATTGAGCGCGGTTAATGCATGATTACAACGTGAAACGCCTTCGTATTCCGCATACCAGATGCCATCATTATTTCCGGTGGCGGCATTGTTTAATGAAAAAACTTCCCATTGGTACCAGGGCAACTGATCCCCAATGCCGCCGCCGCCCTTATAAGAGTCATCCGATTTAATATCGGCCAGCCAGGGGCTCATCCTGGAATTGATCGTACCCTCGTGCGGCAGCCAGGCATACGCGGCTACTACCAGCCCATCTACTTTGTCAGGGGTGCTCACGGCCGCTTCGGTAATAACGCCTTGCGGTGTTACCTCTAAAAACTTTTTGCAACCACCCGCTGAAAAAATCATTATTGAAAATAGTATATAACGATTTATCTTATTCATCTTCTTAATTTTTATTTGTAGATCTAAAATATTTTGCAACAACTTAAAAAGATATCTGAATACCTGCTTTAAAGGTCCGTGGAATAACATAGGGGTTGGCATAATCATTACCCTCGGGATTTTCCGGGTCGGGGCCTGTAAATTTCTTACTCTTAATCATCAATATATTTTGCCCCATTACAAACAGGTATAAATGGTCCAGGCTGATCTTTGAGATGAGTGCTTTGGGGAAATTATATCCCAGCTGAATATTCCTGAGTTTGGCGTACTGGCCAGGTTCAATAAAATAAGTAGATGCTCTTAGCTCATCATTTGAATTATTCCAGGAAAGTGCCGGAATGGTGGAACCGGTGTTTGTGGGTGTCCAGGCATCCAGCACGCGGGTAGGATGATTAAACCCGTTTTGCACCCATACATTCCAGAAATCGCTGTAACTTTTCCACCCGTTATAAACTTTCACACCCGCTACACCCTGCCAGAACATCGAAAAATCGAAGTTTTTATACGCCAGATTTATATTCAGTCCGAATTCAAACTTTGGCCGGCTCCCATCACTGAGCCACACACGGTCATAGTCGTAATCAATTTTTCCATCCGGTGCTCCGTCCGGTCCGGAAATATCTTTATACCGTATCCTTCCGACGCCTTTGCCAGGCTGATCGGGGCCGTTATCCACCTCCTGTTGATTTTGATATAATCCATCCGCTATAAACCCGTATACAGATCCCCAGGGATGACCTGCAATTCCATCCTGCTTTTGTGCAGTACCGCCATAGATATATGTTACGGACGCCGGCAAATCATTTACCTTATTTTGATTATAAGAAACATTGCCTGCCAATTGATATCTGAAATCCTTATTCGCCACACTATTATAAGCAAGCGTTAGTTCTACCCCGCTATTCGTCATATTTGCCGCATTTATATTTTGATAGCCCCCTTCCCCGATGGTACCCAAATAAGGAGGTCTTATCAACATTCCGTATGTGTATTTGCGGTAAAAATCCAACGCACCTGTTAGTGCCTGATGAAGGAATCCAAAATCCAAACCAATATCAGTCTGGGTACTTGTTTCCCATTGCAAATTTGGATTTGCAGTTTGCAATTTGTAAAAGCCGGATGGCAGGTTGCCGGTTTCATTGCCACCAATGGCATAAGAAGTAAAATTATAATTTACACCATAAAAAGCATACTTATTAAGTGAATTAATATTCGAAAGGGTACCATTTTTTCCCCAACTGGCCCTTAGCTTTAAATCAGAAAGCACATTATTATCCTTCAAAAAGTCTTCCTGGCTGATGCGCCACCCCGCTGAAATGGCGGGGAACAATGCATAAGGATTATTTGAACCGAATTTTGAGGATCCGTCATACCGCAAAGAACCAGATAATAGATACCTTGAGTTAAAAGAATAATTAAATTTTCCGAAATAAGATAACAAATTATATTTATCTCCTCCGCTGCCACCATCTATGTAAGCATTTATAATTGTGTTGCCTGTTGCCGTACTGATATAAGCAAAATCATAATTTTCAAAAGCCAGGCCCTGGCGACCAATTTGCGCCGTTTCCGTAGTGTACTTATTCGCCTCCATACCCGCCAGTACATCCAGGTTGTGCTTATCCCTTCTGAGGTTGTAAGTCAGCGTATTGGTCCAGTCAAAGGCCGCCTCTCTCCAATATCTCTGATCCACGCTATTGGTCGTATTGACTTTTCCGCCTCCTTCCTTAAAGGTAAACTGAATATTCCTGTGATACCCATCGGTATAAATTAACCCCAGCTGGGTACGAAATACAAAATCTTTAAGAACCCGGACGCTGGCATGTACATCCCCTATTAGCTTATTATAGTTATTCCCATTATCTTTATTCAGTGTCAATTCACGCACCGGGTTCCAGTAATCATCCATACCGAGGGGCACTGATGAGCCCCCCCAGCCTCCGGTAGTTGTATACACAGGTACAATGGGCGGTTCTATCAATGCCTGGTGCATCTGGTTATTATTACGTTCTATTAAATGGGACGCTTCCAGGTTTTCGCCAATAATAATACGGTTGTCAAACAACTTATATTCGGTATTTACGCGACCGGTGAACCGTTTAAACCCGGTGTAGATCTGTGTACCCTGGTTTTCGGTATAATTCAGCGAAAACAGCGAGGTAGCTTTTTCGCTGCCGCTAGAAACCGTCAGCTGATGATTTTGCTGACGCCCCCGTTGTGAGATGGCATCCAGCCAATTCGTATTGGCCGAAACCATAGTAGAATCGGTATTCAGGTATTGGATGGGATTTACTTTGTCCAGGACCGGGATTCCGTTAGCATCTTTATGCCAGTCGTATTTGTATATTCGTGTGGAAGTATTAGGATCTAGTCCTGTGTTTACAGCGGCCTGCCACATCGCCTGGCCGTACTGCTGAGTGTTCATCATTTCGGGTTTGTTATTAAATTCGGAAAAACCCATAGTCGTGCTGTAATCTATTTTTGTTCTGCCCGCCTTGCCTTTTTTTGTTTCGATCAAAATAACGCCGGCTGCACCCTGGGTACCATAAATACTTGCGGAGTAAGCATCTTTTAAAACCAGTATTGAAGCAATATTTTCCGGATTCACGTCTCTTAAATTCATATAAGAAGGCACACCGTCTATTACTATAAGAGGAGACGTATTTCCAATATTTGTCAACCCTCTTAGTTGCACCGCTACATTGCCGGTGGGGTTACCATCTGTAGTTATATGCAAGCCCGGCACTACCCCCTGCAGCGATTGCAGCACATTGGTAACGCCCTTTCCTTTATTAATATCTTTGGGAGTTACAACAGATATTGCACCGGTAAGATCGGCCTTCCGTTGCAGCATGTACCCGGTGTTTACCACCACTTCCTCCATATTCTGGGCTGCTACGTCTGTTAAAAGTGTAATTTCAATCGTTCGCTGATTTCCGGCAACCATGTGCTCGGTCTGGTATCCTATAAAGGATACTTCCAGCGTATCCTGCGCGTTACTGACCTCTACCATAAAATTACCGCTCCGGTCCGTAGCGGTTGCTGCAGCACCAGGCCGCAATACTCTTACAGTAGCACCTGGCACCGGCTTGCCGGCCTCGTCTTTTACCGTACCATGCAATACCCAGCTGCTTCGGGGAATAGTATCCTGCTGGTAAGCGTTCGTTATAAAGACCCCAGCCCCTGCGGAATTGTTATATCCATAGGCGAAGTTATACCCTGCCGAGATCCCCCATCCGGTCAGAATGATAAAACAGCATCGCCAGGAAAAACAGCGAAATAAATGGAAAGTTTTTTGGTTCATAATATATGATTAAAATAAAAGGAAAAACATGCGCTATTAAATACCGTGCGGTTGCTGGAAGTGTAGAGCTTAAACGTTTAACCATAAAAAGCAAACCGTTTTTTCCGCTGATCCGCTAACCCAATGCTCTATTGTCCCGTTCTGTAACCAAAAGCAACCGCAAACAGCAACGGGAACCGTTTCCATCGTACCAGATCATTCGTATTTCTGTAACTCAAAACTTGGTTGCCCCCTTTATAAGATCTATCGTTTAAATCACACGGATCGAATACTACCCCTTCAGAAAAAATTACCGCTGTCAATGAAAGATGCAAAAAACCGTCGTAAAAGCTTAATCGTTTAAGTAAAAATAGTCTTTTTTTATAATCCAACAAAAAAATAATACAGATTCTGTAAAATATACTACCCCGTCCGTAAAAAGAAGCGGCCGGGATATGCCATGGTTACCCTGCTTTCTGCGCGCCACCCTGATCACAAACAGCAAAGGGCGCGGAAACCGACCGCGCCCTTTTTCGGATCAACAGATCCGGTATTTTTAAAGATGATTACGCTTTGATCTTATAGCCGTTCACTGCATAGTACAGGATAAAAAGAAACAGCGGAATGGGAACAAAGAAACCGGCAGACATGCCATAGGTATCTGCAACCAGGCCCATCAGCGGAGGAAAAATTGCTCCACCCGCAACAGCCATTACCAGAAAAGCGGCGCCCTGCTTGGTCTTGCTGCCCAATCCCTTGATGGCCATCGCAAAGATGGTCGGGAACATGATGGACATAAAAAAGAATACCCCATAGAGCGCAATGAGCGATGGCCATCCTATTTCGGAAGCAACCAACGGTAACAATACGCAAACTGCCAATGCATAAAAGGCCAATAACTTGCTGGGTTTAAAATATTTCATCAGTGCACTGCCCGAAATGCGGCCGATCATGAACAGCAGGAAACCCAGCGATAAAAAATAAGGGCCGTCCTTTACATCAAAACGGGGATGCATATCATGATCCGTAACAAAATTGATCAGGTAACTGAATACGCCTGTTTGCGCCGCTACATAACAAGCCTGCGCAATAAAGCCCAGCGTGAAATGGCGGTTCTCCCACAACGGTTTCTTTGAAATATACCGGGGATCTTCCGGATCTGTAACCTCCATATCTGCACCGGGAGTTGCGGAAGCCCCATGACCACCGCCGTGCGCAGCATTTTCGTCTGCCTCTGTTATTTCGGGCAGCTTTAACCGCATAAAGATAAATGCCACTACCAGTACCGACAATCCGATAAGGGCAAAAGGCAACACGATGGACATCATCTTCTCCCCTTCCACATGACTTTGATTACCGTAAACATACAGGGCAATCAATGGGCCAATAACCCATGCCAGCCCGTTGAACGACTGCGAAAAATTGATCCGGCGCTCGGCTGTTTCCGGTGGTCCCAGTTTTGTCGTATAAGGATTGGCAGCCGTTTCTAGTGTAGTAAGGCCGGCACCGATCACCAGCAGGCAGAGCAGGAACAAAACAAATGATTGCAATGGCGCGGTAGCAGCTGCAAGCAATGCGCCCGCCGCAAAAAGAAGGAGCCCGAAAATAACCCCTTTCTTATACCCGTATTTTTTCATGAACAAACCGGCAGGTATCGCCATACAAAAATAGGCCCCATATAAAGAGAACTGGATAAAACTGGATTGCCATTTTTTTAAATGCAGCATCTCCTGGAAATTCTTGTCCAGCGTATCCAGCATGCCGTGTGCCAGCCCCCATAGAAAGAACAATGCACTAATGGCCACAAATGGCGCCGCATAGTTAATACCATCCCTGATAAAAAGTGACTTCTTTTTGCTCATGTCAATTGTGTAAATTGGATAAAATAATTTTTAGTTATTGCTATTTACGCACCAGTATCTGAATTGTATACAACAGCACTTCGTTCCTGGTTACCGGTTCGTTATCAGTTGCCTGAAAGGGCTCACGATTTCCTGTTATCCATATGACATTCCGGCTATTCCATACAAAACGGTAAAATACATCATTTTTGCAAAATCCTGTCTGCCAAGGTTAATATAAGATATAAAAATGTGTATTTTGTTTACAGATGGCAGCAATACTTTGCCAATCCGGGCCCAGGCATCAATTCCAGGTACCAGCGTCGAGCATCCAGTACCGAGTATCCGGAAACCACCCCTCACCACCAGACCGGTCCCTACCGTACCTTCATTACAAAACGCCGGTCCCTTACCGGTACAATGGTCCGTATACCGTACAGGCCCTGTAATCGGCTCCTTCCGGATCCATGCCAAACGCACCCCAGGCCGAGGGACGGAAGATCTTTTCTTCCGGAACATTATGCATGGCTACAGGTATGCGCAGCATGGAGGCCAGTGTGATCAGCTGGTCACCGATATGCCCGTAGCTGATGGCCCCATGATTGGCTCCCCAGTTGGCCATTACCGAATACACATCCCTGAACGAACCATGCCCCGTCAGGTTGGGTACAAACCAGGTGGTAGGCCAGATCCGGTCCGTTCGTTCATTTAGTATCGCATGCACATTCTCCGGAAGATCGATGGTATAACCTTCGGCAATCTGCAATACCGGTCCCTGTCCCTTTATCAGATTTAACCGGCACATAGTTACCGGCATCCCTCCCTTTGTAAGAAAGGTGGAGGAATATCCGCCACCGCGCATATAATCCCTGTTAGACGGGCTCCAGGTAGTTGCGGCAAGGCAGGCTGCGGCTTCCTTCGCTTTGATCTCCCAGAAAGGCTTCATGGCCGGTTTGCCATCCCGTAACTGTTGCCCTGTTCCGTCCAGCGTAGCAGAGCCGGAATTGATGAGGTGGATGAAGCCGTTTTGCGCAGGTCCGTCCGGCTTCCAGCCGGATACCCGCTCGGTAGCCTCCGGACTCCAGTAAGTGCGTACATCGGCAAAGATCTGCGCCGTATTGGTGAGCAGGTAATTGAATAACATGGAAACGCCATTGTAACAATCATTTTCCGTGGCTACCATATAAGGGTTGCGGATGCCATTCCAATCAAAAGATGAATTCAGGATGGCCTCAGAAAAATCTCCATCCGGTAAAAAGTCGGTCCACTGCCGCTGTCCCTGGAAACCGGATACCAGGGCATTATGGCCCTGCGCTTCTTCTGCATACCCCAATGCTTTCAGTTTGGGATTACCAATCATCAGGTCACGCATAATGATCGTCATCTTCGTTACAAACTCCCAGTCCTTATCCTTTTCCCTTCTTGATTTTATTTTTTCCTTACGGTTATAATCTTTACCCTCTTTGCAATGCTTCTTTACCCATGCCAGCGCTTTTTGAAATTCCGCTGGGTCAAAAATATTGAGCTGTATGCGCCTCAGGATCTCCGAAGAATCCACGTACTCATTGCGCATCCCCAGGTATTCCTGGAAGAACTGCGGATCCACAATAGAACCGGCAATACCCATGGATACGGAACCTATGGCCAGGTAGGATTGTCCTTTCATGATGGCCACCGCCATTCCGGCCCTTGCAAAGTTCAGCAGCTTTTCCTGCACATCCTCCGGTATGGCAGCATCACCCATATCCTGTACATCCCGGCCATAAATGCCAAAGCAGGGCAGCCCTTTCTGGTTATGCGCAGCAAGGGTTGCGGCCAGGTATACCGCTCCGGGGCGTTCGGTACCATTAAATCCCCAGATGGCCTTGGGTATGGAGGGGTCCATGTCCATGGTTTCTGAGCCGTAACACCAGCAGGGCGTTACCGACAACGAAAGCCCTACATTACTTACGGCAAATTTCGCAGCGCAATCCGCCGCTTCTTTTACCCCGCCGATGCAGCTGTCTGCGATCACACATTCCACGGGCGTTCCGTCCGGATAGGCCAGGTGCCTGGAATACAGGGCAGCCACTGCCTCTGCCATTCCCATGGTTGTTGCTTCCAGCGATTCCCTGATGCCTCCTAACCGGCCGTCGATAATGGGACGGATCCCTATTTTAGGATATTGGTTCTTTTGTACTTTTCTTTTTACTGCCATTTTTATAGCTATTAGACTTTAGATGTTTGATATCAGACGCCGGATGATTGATCCTGGGTTTTGGATGCGAGATGCGGGATTCTCGACATTGGATACTGGATTCTCGCCCCCGGATCACTTGCCAAAAACCTTTTCGATTTCTTCCACGGATACGCCCAGTGCTTTTTTTGCTATAGCGCTCAGGGCTGCTTTGTCGCCCGTAAAGTGATATACACTGTGTTTGTGCGTTAACGTTGCTCCTGGCTTCAGAAACGCTGCGGGCGATACACTTTCTATTTCATAAAACGGTCCCATTTGCGTTCCATCCGCCAGTGGTCCGTCGTTATACGCATTCATGGCATCGCCGCTGAACGGAGCACGGTCGGTACGCCATTCCTGGTTCAGGTATTTCCCAGCCGCATCAATATCATATTTTACAATGGTAAGCACCTTTCCGATGGCATCATAGCTTCCGGCAACGTCTTTCACCCGTGCAGGCGGGATCCCCAGTTTACCGCGGGATTTACCATCCGCCTTAAAAAACAGCAGCCCGTTGGTATACAGGATCCGGTCCTTGGCGATCTCTCCGAAATAATCGGTGGTAGCCACTTTACCTGTCGCCTCATTCTTATAGGGGATCACGATGGTACAGCCCTCAGAAGGTGTAAACATATCCAGGTTCCACATACAGGGTGCGCCCGTCTTTTCATCCCATGCCTGGGTACCGTTATTGGTAATACTATTCACCGTTTTAAATGCTACAGACTTAATACCGGGACTTAACGCAACACCCAGGTCTGCGGCGATGGCATCGGCCCCGATCAAAGCAACCTGCCTTGCCGCTTTCAGTTGCAGCTGCGTGCCGGCATAATTCTGCAGGTTCATATCCTTGCTCATAGAAACAGAAGCGCCGTCTGATGCGTCCAGGGTCCAGGGTTCTGTGTCGATGGGAGCGGGCGTTTTCCAGTTGGCAAATTCCATTTTTGCGCCCGGTTTAAAATACAGGGAAAACACGCCCCCCTCGGGCCCCAGCCAAAGCCGGTCCTCACCGCCGTAAGCATTCATATGTGCATCCTGCGGCCCTTCAAACGCTTTATAGTTTACCCATCCAAAGCTTTTGCCGCCCATACCATCGGCCGAGGATGTAAAAACCTTAGCCTGGTAACGCGGGGAAATGATCACCTGACTGGCACCATCACTGCTTTTCAGCACAATGAGGCCACTGTCCTTTTGCTGCAGGAAGTTTATATCATATCCAAAACTCCCCGGCGCATGGTTGTTCATAACGGTATCTGTTTTTGTTGAGTCCGATGCGGTGCCGGGCGCTTTGGTGTCACTATTACAGGACATCAGCGCAGCAACGGCGGCCATCACGGTAAGCGTATTCTTTATTTTCATATGTTCGTTTTTTATTGGCAATGCAGCTTCTGACAGAAACCAGAATCAAGAATCAAGAATCCAGAATCAAGAAGCCAGAATCAAAAATCCAGTATCCGGCGTTGAGATTTCAGATCCGGGAATCGGGATCCCCGCTGACCACGGCTTAATTCACCTCCAGGATATCGGTTTCCGGTAATTTAGGGAATTTCTTATGTGGTTCGGTCTGATACCAGTAGGCTACAGTGATGATATCGGAATGTTGCGGCAGATAACGGCCACCGGATCTCCAGCCCAGGTCCTGTATAGTCACTTTCAGATCTTTATCGAACCGGATAGGGTCCATAATATGCCAGCGGTACATCCCAAAACGCATCTGCGATCCGTATAACCCATCCGGCCGGAGCACCTGGTGAAGGCCTGCATAAGCCGTTGAAAACTCCTGATACTGGTGGGTGCGTTTGTTTTCGAAATTATAAGACCCACAGAAATAATCCTCGGTACCGGTGCCTACAATGGTGGCATAATCGTTATCCCCATCCATAAAGAACTTGATCTCTCCTTCGCCCCACCAGCCATTATTGGTAACACCTATTCCCATATACGTACCCACATACTGCCCTTTTCCTTTTACACCATCCAGAATCGTATGCAGTGAACCCATATTGGGTTTGCTACGGCGGTACTGGGCATGAAAATAACCTTCATCCGCTCCCACATCCGTTAAGGTATAATCTACCTGGTAATACAGGCGCATTGGCTGCGAGTCTAAATTCTGCATGGTGATCTTACAATTCTTACGGAACGGCATTTTCCAGTAACTGTTAAAGGCGCTGCCGGGGTTTACCGTCATGGCCAGTGAATTCAGGGGTGAAAACTCGTTCCAGGCAATACCAAAGAAGGGTCCTACCGGGCTTTCTACCGAAGGATCTGCCTCCCCGTCGTAATAGATCCGGAATATCGAATAATTAAAATTCCCGGTTGGTGTCATCCATATATGCTGGATAGCGCCGGGCCCTGCTATATCGGCCATGGTAAAGGTTTCACCCGGCTCAATAATAATAAAAGGATTTACCTTCCACCCTTTCCCCAATTCGCGTGCTTCATTGGCTGCATTGGCTACATTGCGTTTTCCTTTATCCCGGGCAGGGTCTGCCATACCGCCTTTACCCTTCTCACCGGTAAAATTCTCCGGACTGATGGAACGGGTTTTGGCATCAGAAAGACGGGATAAATTGCCGAGGCTCATGTCCAGGCCGTTAAACTTCTCCTGCGAAAAACCGGAACAAACTGCAAGCAAAGACAGGAACAAAAATCCAATTTTTTTCATACTGACATTTTTTAATGAACAATCGTAAAATACAACGCTTATACGTTTAAGCAAAAATAACAGGTTTCTTTTTAACTACCAATTTAAATTTTTGTGAATGGGTTTTCCTGACACCGGTACCGCATTAATCATCCTTTCCGGTAACTGATGACAGGCCGTCCGGAGGATCAACCGGTTCTTTAACGGTCTTTCGTCAGGCCCTGGCGACCGATATCCGTTCAATTCATTATCGGCATCCCCGGGTTCTTTGACAACAGCGGCCATCCGCCTTACCCGCAACCGTTACGGCGTCTTCCGCCGGTTGCTGCTTTCACCTTTGATGATCACTGAAGGCACGGTTACCCGAATGTATTTTCTTGTACGGCTATCGATGGACTGCATCAGGGACTGAACTGCATTTTCGCTGATCGCCTGGAGGTTTTGCTTGATATAGGTAATGGGCGCATAGAAGAAATCAAATACATCACTTTCATCAAAACTGATCACACCAAGGTCCTGCGGCACACGAATGCCCCGTGCATGGAGCGCCTTTAACGACTGTACAGAAATGCTGTTGGTAGCAAAGACCAGTGCGTCTACCACCCGGCCATTCGTATTAAGCAGCCGGTCGAGCGCTGCCGTTACGTGCTCTTTATAATTTCCATAAGGGACCTTCGCCATCCACCTGGCGTTAAACCGGATCCCGCTGTCCTTCAACGCATCCTTGTAACCGGCGATCCGGTCTGCCATATGCGTCAGCGGGGTATCATAAGCAATGATCCCCGGTTTTTTATAGCCGTTACGGATCAGCAGTTTAACAGCATTATACATGGCATCATGGTTGTCGGTCACCACCACGTTGGTCTCCAGCTCGCTAAACCCCCGGTCGATCAGTACAAACGGAACGCCTTTATTCCGGAGTTCTTCGATCTGCGACTGCGATCCGGCTACCGGGGTTATGATCAGCCCGTCTACCTGGCGGTTCAGAAAGGTATTGATCAGGTTCTGCGACTTCTCCAGCTGTTCATCGCTGCTTCCAAACAACACGGTATAGCCCCGTTTCTGCGCTTCCAGCTCAATGATACGCGCCAGCATGGCAAAAAACGGGTTAGAGATATCCGCTACAATAAGACCGATGGTATGCGTTTTACCGAATTTGAGCCCACGGGCAATCAGGTTAGGCTGGTAATTCATTTCCGCAGCTACTTTCTTTATTTTTTTTGCTGCAGCCTCACCAACCCGTGCCTCCTTTTCTTTACCATTCAGCACATAAGACACCAGCGCAGTGGATACCCCTACCTTTTCGGCGATATCCTTAAGCGATACGCGTTTTTGCATATATAAAGCTTCTAGATTTCATTTTTTAAATAACATCCCGTCTATCCCAAAAAAACCGGAACATTCCGTTATACCCTGCTCCGCCGGCAAAACAAACGATATCATTCCCGGTTTTAGATCCCGGTATTTACACTAAATTAGGACTAATATCCATTTGTGCCTGCGGAACCGTCCACAAATATTGTTTTTTATATAAAGGAACATCCATCCTAACGGTTTTTTCCAACCCACATAAATACATCCTTCCGTTTTACCATCCCTATTGCTGTTGTATGCGCATGGCATTTAAATAATAAAAACCTACCGGGCTATCGTTTGCATCGCCGGCAGTGATGGTTACAAATATATTGCCATCTGCATCGGGTTTTATTCCGTCCGTGCAGGCGATATTGCTTTTGTTACTGCCGGTATTCAAACTAGCACTTACCTCGTTTTGCCCTTTGGATATGTATTTTGTTTGCCGGGTTTCAGCGGTGCCGCCTCTGGAGCCAAAGAAACAAAGATTATACATTTTAGCAGGGTTGAGCCTGGAAATCTTCAATACACTTTTTAAAAACAGTCCCCGGTCAAAATTCTGCTTGGTATTGCCAAAATAGGAATTTTGTGAAACGGAATTGGGCATATCAAAAGACGTAGTAGTATTTAGCTCGCCATTTGCGTTCATATTATTAAAGCCCTCTGTAAGCGTAAGTCCGGCCGGCGTTACTTTTCCCTCCTTATTTCTTAAATACACGATGTTTGCCCCCGCATCCCGGCTGCTGAGCCCGTTCCAGCCAAATGCCGGTACTTGCTGCGCCACGTCAAGAAACACCGGTGCCGCAAGGTCCGGCGCTGGAAACTGCTTAAATGCTGTAAGGTCCGTAACGGCATACTTTTTCAGCACGGCTTCGTGTGCGGCCTGTTGTGCCAGCGCCCTTTCTTCCGCCGATAATAAATAGCTAAACGGATTATAACTATTGCCCACCACATTTTTGTTAAACAACGCTTCGTACCAGGTACAAGCGGCTAAGTACCGGCCAAGATTGAGGTCCAAATGATACCCGTCTCTGCAAAAATTGTCGCCCCAAAAACTGCTGCGTCCGTTTTGAATGGCAGTGCCCGATGGAACCACAATGTCGGCGCCCATGAGCGTGGCCGCTTTTTGCGAAGCATCCATAATGGCATTGTACATGGTAAGCTGGTTACTGTTGTAGTTGGCAAAAGGCGGGTAGGTTGAATTTTGTTGATAAGCCCAGGTTTGGTGCCACACATATTTTGTCCGGGAATAGGTTACCCGGTCTTTTACATATTGCACCAGCGCCGGAAGCGAGGCTTCATAAGTGGCGTATTGGCCCGACAAAGGACTTGCCTGCTGAAAACTGATAAAATCCCACCGCTCTTCATCCAGTGCCTGTTCTATGCTGATATTGTCCCTCGTTGATTTTACGCCTTGTTTATTTATTTTTCTAAAAGAATAGACCGCTTTGTTTTCTTTGGCATTATTTAAATGGTCTTCCAGCGAAGCGCCGCCAATATACAGATTGCCAATTACTATACTATCGCCGCCGGCCGCCGCAATGGGGTACAGATAGGTTTCGATGGCATCTTCTGAAAAGCTGTTGCCGATGGCCAAAATGCGTATGGTACCATCCGGTGCGGGCTCATCTACATTAATGGTGGCCTTGAGGGTTTCTCCGTCTTTGGCAACAAATTGAATGGTGGCCGTGCCTTTTCGCTTAGCCGTTACGGTTACCACGTAAGCCGACTTTCTTTCTACACTGGCTATGCGCGGGTCGGAACTGCTGTAATCAAACGCTTTTACATAACTTTTGCCGTTATCTGCCTGAATAGCAATATCGGTTACATCGCCAATCATCAGGTTGGCCGATTGCTTATCCAGCGCAATATTGGCGTTGATGGGCGGTCCTTCGGGCAATGCCCTGTCCTTGATACAAGCTACCGGCCCGGAAAGCATCAGTACGCTGAGCAAGCTGTATAAAAACAGCCTGGCTGTTATTACAGACTTTATGGTGCTAAAATATTTATTAAACATGGGGTTGCATTATTATAAAGTGAATTAATAGCCCGGAGCCTGTACCAGGTTGGGATTGATATCTTTTTGCGCCTGCGGCACCGGCCACACATACATTTTTTTATTGAACACTTTGTTTTTATAAAAAGTACGCTTAAAGTATGCCCTTGGATTGGCCGGGTCATCACTCCTTACGGTGCCGGTAAAATTCATTCCATAAAGTCCCCTGTTCAAATAGGTTTCCCCCACCTTCCACCGGCGAATATCATTAAATCGGATGCCTTCGCAGTTAAACTCAATGCGCCGTTCTCGGCGGATGGCTTCCCGCATTTGGGTTTGTGGTAGTCCTGCCGGAAGATCGGGTATGCCGGCCCGTTGACGAATCAGGTTCACATACTTTGCAATGTCCGCATTGCCGGGATCGGATTCATTTAAGGCTTCGGCATAGCTTAAATAAGCCTCGGCCAGCCTATACAAAATACCCGGCTGATATACATAGCGGCCATCACGCGGGAACACACTCAGGCTAATTCTTTTGCGCACTTCATAGCCATTCTGCGGCGCATCAAAAGAGAGTCTTGTATCTCGCCCGCCCTGTACAAATTCCACTTTACGGTTATCTACGCCCAACCAGGCATTGTCATATATTACAGAAACATAGAACCGGGGCTCCCGGTTACAATACATATTATAAGTGCCTGCAAGGGTAACAGTGCCGGTGCCGGGGCCGCCGCCAGGCCATTGGGTATTCCGTGTTTCGTTGGCTGCAGAAAATCCCCTTTCTACATAACCCGAAGCCGGGTCTGTAATGGGCAGCCCGTTTCTCATATAAAAAGCATCTACCAGCTCCTGGGTAACGCCCATGCCCCCATTTCCACCAATGCCAATGGGCAGGTGGTGCGACTGCCACCAGTTGAGGTCGGGATTATCGGCTTTACCAAAAATAATTTCCCGGTTGCCCTCGGAGAATTTTTTTAGCGAAAGATTGTAGTAAGACATAAAGGGATCGATGCTGCCATCCGGATTGCGTTCTTCATACAGCCTGTAGTTGGCCGCTTCGGCAGCATCAATCAGCTCTTTATAGGCATCGGCAGCTCTTTTCCATTTGGAAGCATCGTAGCCGCTAAACAAACTATTACCACTTGCATTTTTCCAGCCCTGAAAATCGGGATTACCATTAAACAAAGGGCTGGCGGCAAATAACAAGGTTCTGGCACGGATGGCTAAGCACATAATAGAAGTAGCTTTGCCCCAGTCTTTATCCGTTTTAAAAACACCCGTTCTATATTCCGCAGGTAATAAGGGTGCAACTTCTTTTAATTCCTTATCAATCCAGTTCACCACCGAGTCGTAAGGCGTTTGGGAAATCATCAGCTCCGACGCCGGTGCATCCACAGCTTCAATGACCCCAGGTTTAAAAGGTATGGGACCGTAAATTTCCAACATCAACGAATAATAGTAGGCAATCAGGAACCGCGTCTGGGCTTTCATCCAATCTACATCAGACTGCGGCACTCCGGGTAATACTTTTACGTTCTGCAAAAAGATCAACCCGCTGCGGATGCGCTTGGGCAGCTCTACCCAATAATAGGGGTCCCAGGCAGAAGCCGGATTCCAGTTGCCGGAGGTATAGGCCAGTACATTGGCCCATCCAAAAGGCGCCCATTCATTAGGCACCACCATATCATCACCCATAATATTCCAGCCCTCGCCCCTGTAATAACCCCACATGGGGTTGGGCACGCCACTATATACGCCGGCCAGCCAATCTTCCGTGCGGATCCTGTCATTAAAGATCATATCCATGGTTAGCTGGTCGTCCGGCATTTTATCCAGGAATTTACTGCAGCCGGCAGAAAAAAGTGCCAGCGCTATAACCACTGTTTTAAATATTCTATTCTTATGCATTTCAAACTATTTTAGCTACCAGAGCTGTTATTTAAAATTGATATTGAGTCCAAAAGAAACCGATTGATTGAGCGGGTATCGCAAGCCGTCCGTGGTTTCCAATTCGGGATCCCATAATTTGAATTTAGAAAGCGTAAGCACATTGGTGCCCCTTACAAAAATCCTGAAGGTTCTCATGGCGGCTTTCATGCTCCATTTATTGGGCAGCGTAACGCCCAGTTCGATATTTTTCAGGCGTAAAAAACTCATATCCTTGAGCCACCAGGTGGAGCGCTGCTCATTATTGGCATTGATGCCATAGGTAAGACGCGGCCAGAACACATCCTGACCCGGGTTTTCCGGCGTCCAGCGGTCATCAATATTGCTATATATATTTCCGGTGGCGCCCAGTGCGGTGCCGGGCATCCAGTTTTCGCCGCCCAGTACCTGCCAGGTGCGCGCCGCCCCCTGGAAGAAAAAGCCCAGGTCCACTATTTTATAGCGCACTGTAGAGCCGAAACCATAAATGATCTCCGGCATACGGGTTCCGCCGATAGCAGCATAGTCAGAAAAATTGATCACGCCATCGCCATTGAGGTCGCGATAGCGAATATCGCCGGGACGCAGTACCAGACCAAAGCTTTGATCGGGAATACCTACTTTCAGTTTGCCATCGGGACCAAAATCGTCTTCGGTAAATAGCCCCTCGGCAATGAGACCACGCAATTGCCCCACAGGAGTGCCTTTGTTAGCCCTGTAGGTACCCAAAACGCCAATAGGGTCATCCACCTCGGTTCTTATATTATGCGCATAAGTAAAATTGCCCAGGGCGGTGACCGCCCAGTCTTTTGAAAAAGTTTTTTCTATGTTTAGCGACATTTCAATCCCCTTGTTTTCTACCTTGCCAAAATTGGCATAGGGAGCGCGGTTAAAGCCGGCGGAACCGGGTACATTGTTCCGCTGCATGAAAATATCCTTCCGCTTTTCTTTAAACAGGTCTACATTTATATTAATAGCTCCGTGAAACAAACCCAGCTCTATACCCAAATCCTGCTTGGCTACGGTTTCCCAGGTAAGATCGGGCACGCCCACATCGCCTTCGGCACGCCCCAGCCGGTAAATATCATTATCAACACCATAGCGATAATAGCTAAAGTCGGCAATGGTAGATATATAAGCAAAGCGCCTGTCCCAGATATTCTGCCCCAGAATACTGTTGCCAGCTTCGCCCCAGGAGCCTCTTATTTTTAAATTAGAAATCACATCGCGGAACGGTTCCATAAATTTTTCCTGTGAAATGATCCAACCCGCTGCAAAGGCAGGGAAAAAACCATAACGTTTCCCTCTTGCAAAATTTTCGGAGCCGTTGTAACCAAAATTCGCTTCGGCAATATACCTTCTGTCATAAGTGTAAGAAAAGCGCCCGGCAACCCCTTGATTACGATAAGGCAAAGCCTGGCCAATACCAATGTCGTAGTTACGCTTGTTGTATATAAGCATGGTATTAATATCGTGCTTATCGTTCAGTACCTTTGCATACGAGAGCATTATTTCTGAATAGATGGCCTGATTGCCCCAATCGGCATTTCTGCCTGTGCCCAAAAATTGTGCACCGTCTGAATTTTGGGGAATTAAGATGATGTTCCCACTTGAATCCCTGCCAGGTGACGGAACAAAATAATTAGGTACCCTGCTTCGGATAACCGAATTGCCGGAGTACTTGTCAAAGGCAAAAGTAAGCTTGGCTTTTAAGCCGGGGGTGATCCATTTAAAATCCTGCTCTACCGCGGTGGTGGACTGCAGCTGAGAATAACTCCAGTTTTCATAGCCTCTTTGCGTAACCCAGGCCCAGGGGTTTTCGCGGGCGAACACTCTGGGCAATTCACCATTGGGATATGCCGGGGGATGCACAAAAGGAGGAATACGGGAAGCCTGATAAAATACTCCAAAACTGGTTTCCTCTGCATTGCCGATGGGACCATTGCGGGTTTGCAGATAGCCACCTATATTCACGCGCACCACTGTGGTAGGCGTTACGTTCAGATCCACATTGGAGCGTACATTATAACGGTTTACTTTTAATTCCGAATTCCATTCCTGCTTGGGATCGCGCCTTAGTAAGCCATCTTCCGTAAAATAACCCAACTCCAGTGCGTAACGCAGAAAGTTATTACCACCGCTCATATTAACGTTGGTACGCATGTTGGATGCCTTGTCCTTAGCGATCACTTTCCACCAGTTTACATCTGGGTACAGGTAGGGGTCTGCCTGCGTACGGTAGAGATTTATTAGAGAATCGGACATAAAAGGATCTTTGCCGGCATCTTTGGCCAACTCATTGATCAATTCAATATATTTTACAGCCCCGATGTATTGGGGCACATGTATCAGCTCGGTGGTGGCTCTTTCAAAACGAAGGCTTACCTGAGGCGGTCCCATTTTACCCCTTTTGGTATTGATCATAATTACGCCGTTGGCGCCGCGCACACCATACACGGCGCTGGCTGCCGCATCTTTGAGCACAGAGAAAGATTCGATTTCTTCAGGGTCAATATCATTGAGGCTACGCTCTACCCCATCTACCAGTACCAGGGGGCGTTGATTTCCTCCAAAGGTACTGACACCCCGAATCCAGAAATCGGAGTTATTGGTCCAGGGATCACCGCTACGCTGTACAGCAATGATGCCCGGCACCATGCCCGCCAGATTATTGCTGAGCGACCGGTTGGGAGTGAGCTGAAGATCGGACGGTTTTACGGTGGTGATGGCCCCTACCACGGATGCTTTCTTCTGCGTACCAAAGCCGACCACAATTACTTCGTTCATCGCGGTAACGCTATCCTGCAGCACCACATCCAGGATGTCTTTCCTGCCTATCGGCAATATAACTTCCTTGTAGCCTACATAGGAAAACATCAGGTGCGCTGCCCTGTTGGCTACATAAATAGCATACTCGCCATCTTCATTGGAGGCGGTTACTTTGGAAGTACCCGTTACGGTTACAGATACGCCGGAGAGCCGTTCCCCACGCGGACTGGAAATACGTCCCACAATCTTTATTTCCGACGCGTGGGCCTCGCCGTTCATCGCGGTATCCGGCACCTGTGCATCCGTCTCCACAGCTATCAGGCAGCCAAGCAGCAGAAAAACCAGCAGCATCGCTTTTGATTTTTGCAAGCATGTTTTGATCATAGTTTTTATTGTTTAGGTCAAAAAATAATTTTCTCATTCGCCATCTAAAATCATAGATTAATCGTTTAAGCAAACCCGAAATAAAATCAGAACGCTTATTGTCCTATTTTTTTTCCTGCCAGTACTACCCGGTCAAATACGAGTTCCGGTTTCTTGCTCCGGAAAAGTATATTCACCGGAATCGAGTTATCTGTTACCTCTATTTCACCAATCAACAGATCCCCGGGCTTGCCGCCTGCAGATATACGTACCGGTTTCCAGTCCTGGATGCGAACGGCATCGGCGATCCGCACTTCCAGATCGTTGGTTGCCGTTTTTTGCTGGTGTAGAAAGACCCGGTATTTTCCCCGGGGCACTTCTGCAACGTTGATATTTAAAGCAGCATTATCGTTTCCCATCAGTGTGGCCACATCCCCCTTCAGCTGCAGGTTTCCGTTATAAGTCAGGTGACGCATCAGCCGGGTATAAAACACAACGGTATCCGGTATATATACCTGCGTTCGTGCATTATCCGGCACCATAGAGGCCGCAATGGGTGCATTTGCATAATAGAGGGCAACAGACGTGTACTGCACCAACCGGTTATTGTCCTCCGGCCCGTGCTCGATCGTGTGCAAGATCTTTTTATTGAACGGCATCTTATCCGTCAGAAAAAACCGGTAACCGCCGGTCCGGCCCAGGGGCAATGAATAATCCAGGCAACCGCTCAGCGGCGCCCCCAAACGCTCCACCCAGCCCCCGGGCTGCGCATACCATCCTCCGTTAAAATAATCCTCGGAACCGGTACCGTGAACGGTCATGCTGCCATCCACTGCTGTATAATCATCCCCTTCAAAAAACTCGGTAAAATGCGTAAAATCCGTAGCCTGTCCCTGCAGCAGGGTTCCGATATAATGTCCCTTCCCCTGCCCTTCCAGGAATACATAGGGCCTTCCCGATGCAGGGTGTTCCTGTTTCCAGAGGGCATAAAACCGGCCTTCGTTAACCGGGTCCCTTTTCTGGCGGGAATAGTATACCGTTACATTCAGATCCAATGGCGGCAGGGCCTCACCCCCGTTCCGGTACACCAGTTCGATCTTTGCCGCACGGTCAAACGGCATCGGGATGTAGCAATACGCTTTTGCCGGGGTAGCGCCCAGCAACAGGCTTTCCATCGACCGGGAGCCATAGGCAAATCCGAAGAAATCAGCTGCCGGAGCCAGCACCGCGGGCCGGGATGCCCCGTCCCAGGTGATCTTCAGATCCAGTTGTTTCCAGATACCATTCAATGCTGCAGCCGGCTTCAACTCCAGCCCGAGGATCCGCCCCCCCTGTTGTAACACTGCAACCGTACCGGAAGCACCCGGCCGCAATGAAAGATCCTTTGTGATCACGGCAGGCGTTGTTCCATAAAAGTTCCGGATGTCCCGGTCTGCATTGTTCCAGAGGGCCATGGCCTTTTTCAGGGCCGCGGCTCCGCTCGTTACATCTGCTTTCCGGAACGTATGTACCGTGTAACGTTCATCATAACTGCGGTACTGGATCTGATGAAACAGGATCTTTTCCCCGCGGAACACAATTTTACAACCTTTGTTATACGGAACAGGGATATAGCTATAAAAGCCGCCAACCTTATGATCGGCCAGTGGTTTCAGAAAGGGCGCTACGGAATTGCTGAACAGGTCCCTGAACTTAACGGATAAACCCGGCCGGATATCCCCGTCAAAATAAAAGTCCAGCGTATCATCCGTCGGTGTCGGTGTCCAGATACGTTCGATCACCCCCTGTCCTTTTTGCTCAAAAATAACCAGGCCGCCCGGCTCTTTTCTCAGGTAAGAATAGCTGCCGCTAAAGCCGTCATTATTCCCCCCCGTGGTATCATAGGACGACACCTGTTTTACCAGCGTACCCTCCATATACCGCGGCAGGCTCTTCAAATTACAGAGCCGTTCTACTTCGGTAGCAAAACTGACCGGGGTCTGTGCTTTTAACTTATAACTTCCGGACCAGGCCAGCACAAGTAAACAACAGGTAGCAAAATGTTTCATACGCAGTACTTAATCGTTAAAGCAAAGATAACCGCTACCTTTGAAATGACCAAACATTTTATAGGATGCGTACTATTTTCTAATTTATGAACCTCTGAATCTCAGCAGCATTGAATAAACATAGGATACCCCATGATTTCCACGGCATCCGTAAACAACCTGCATGCCTGCATACGATACATCCGCTGTCAAAACAAATCTCCTGCGTACTCTTTACCCCCGGTAAGATCGCTTAGGATAACCGCGGCAATTGCACAAAGCACCTCGCAGCACCGGATCCCCTAATGCATGCCCTGACCGGGTTTTGAGAAAAACTTCAATACCCTCCGGTTAACGGTTGCTACATAAAAATGGTGTAATTTTATGAGGCCTTAAATAAAACCAATAAAAACGCACTACCATGAAAATCGTATTTATTGCCTGCGTAATGGTACTTGCTGCCTGTACAAAAAAGGAGTTGCAGTTTACCAACACTCAACAACCCGGTGAGCAGCATGCAGCATTGTCCTTAAAACAAACGAAAAGCGCTGCATTAAACAGCAACCCCGGTTATATTAACGTAAGTTATAACAACAATCTTTACCAGCTGGTAATCACAACCAATTTACCGGGATTTGTACAGGGAGGATCCATGACCTACTATTTAACAGTGTCCGTATCTCCGGGCGGTTTTGGATATTCCCAGGAAGTCAATACCAAGACGGTAACCATGCATACCGGGCTCAACAATGGAGATGTTGTCAACGTTTTTGTATCCTATGGCGGCGAAACCTATTCGACCCAGTATCTCTACAGCAACGGAACAACACCTCCAACCCAGCCACCCGTAGAGCCGGACCCCGTCACCCCTGCTCCGTGGGGCAGCGGTTTCCAATGGAACATTTCATCAAATACCCAGAATACCAATGTCAACATCAACTGGAACTGGGAAAATGGCCAGTCGGATCTGTACTACTATTTTCTTTTCCAGGTTTATAATGCCGATCTTAATCATTATTATACGATCTATGATTCAACAAAGGCGATGAGTAATTCAAAATCGATCACCATCAACAGATATTATACCAGTTATAATAGCATTAAGATCGATTTCTGGGTTGCCGGCGCCCGCTATAAAGTACATTATCCTGCCAATGAATATGACCCGGGCAATCCGCAGAATTCAAGGTATATTGCCATGGGAGGCAATGTGGGCCAGTTTTACACACATGGTTTTGCCACTTATTCATTCCCGTATACGCTAAACGGGTTTCCGCCATCGGAATAGCAACGCCCATTATTAAAACAGATCTTTATCTTACCGGTTGTTCCGATATTTTATTGTTCAAAATATTCGATCACCCGCCACTCGGAAAGCTGGAAGGAAGTGTTGGTGCCCGATTTTTCGTTGATCACGATCCGGTAATATTTATACGTTTGCTGGTTATCCATTTCGAACCGTTTGGTTTGCTTAAAATCAGAAAAAACGATATTGGTCTGCACATCCAGGTCTGTCCAGCTCGACGCATTGTCTGACCCCTGGAAGACCCAGCTTTTAGGATCACGCACGTGCTCGTCATTGCCAGAAGTAAGCGTATAAGCGCCGATACTAATCTCTTTTTGAAAGGTCAGTTGCATCCAAAGACCCGGGGCAAAGCTTCCAGTATAGAACTTGGTATCGATATTATTATCTACCACTTTCTTTGATCCCTCATTTGCGTCCGCACCTCCACTGTTATCAATATTCACACTTAATGTTGCCTGGGCCGTTACATCCCGCTCCGGCCGCACAATGTCATCGATCCGGAACCAGGTGGTGGTAAGCGCCGAATCGATCTTCTCACCATCTGCAGATTTTAATGTGATCGGGAACATGTATTGTTCATTTACATCCAGCTTCTTACTCTCGATGGCAATGCGAAGCGGTTCCGAAGTCGTTTTCCCTTTTTTTATAACCGAGCTAAACCCTGAGATCGTATAACTGCCCTGGGGTAATGGAATATAACTGGTATTGTTCTCCTGGTTGTACCGGGCAATCCAATCGTCCTTCAATTCAAACTCAACCGGAATATCCCGGGGAGCTGCACTCATAGACATTCCATACGAAGCCCCAAATCCTAATTCGGTTGGTTTGCTGGACATCGTTACCTGGATGGTACTTCTTCCTTCCGCAGCCTGTGCCATCAGCACCTTACCATCAAACCCGGGATATTCCTTTTCAAAAATGCTCTTACCGCAGGCCCCCAAGAGCAAGACCAGGAAACCAATGAGTGTGGCAAAAGTGATTCTATTAACGATTTTCATTTTATTAAAATTTAAGATGAGATACAACAATGCTTACCATCCGGGGTTCTGTTTCAGATTCGGATTCCGGAATGTTTCATCCAGCGTAACAGGGATCACCAGCATAGCATTCCTCCAGGGGCGTTTTTCGACCAGGAACCGTTCGTATTTGAAACCCGATCCATTCTTGGTAACCCTCATGCCCCATATGTTCTGTTCAGTTTGTGCGGCGATCTTCCATCTCCGCACATCCCAGAACCGATGATTCTCTGCAAACAGTTCCACACGCCGTTCATTGCGTATACGGTCCCGCATCTGTCCCTGGTTAAGACCGGCCGGCAAATCAGGCATGCCCGCCCTTGCACGGATGGCATTCACATACTGTGCTATATCCGCATTACCTGGTGCATATTCATTCAGCGCTTCTGCGTAATTCAGATACAACTCCGACAAACGGAACTTGATACCATCTGTGGTACGGGACGTTTGGCCCACTGTTTGTCCTTCATCCACCAGCTTCCGTTGATAATAACCCGTTCTGGAATGGTCGGTAGCGGTGCTGGCTTCATCCCTGCCCCCTGCAAAGGTTTCTACCGCCCGGCCTTTGAATTGGGCACCATTGAAAAGAATGTCTGTATAAAAGCGCGGGTCCCTGTTGGCATAAGGGTCGGCTTCATTATAGGTTGAAGAACTTTCTATAGGATTCCCATCTTTCATTTCATAATCATCAACCATATTCTGGGTAGGAGCCGCAGCCGACCAGCCGCTATATCCAAAAGGGAAGTAATGCCGTTCGAATTCGGACCCACCTTCTTCATTCATCCGTACCCACAGTACCTCCGGACTGTTCCAGGGCTGTATGTACATGCTCTTCCTTGAGGTCAGATTGGGTTCCAGCTTATACCCGGCACCGGCACAATAATCAATAGCGGCTTTGGCGGCATCGGCCGCCTTCTTCCATTTTGCGGGATCTGAGGCAAAGGTATTTTCCGAAATATCGGGAAGTGCCGAGGTCTTTCCGGCTTCAGCCCACAGCGGGCTGGCGGAATAAAGATAGATCCTTGATTTAAGCGCCAGACAGGCGGCCTTGGTCACACGTCCAAAATCCTGCGGCTGGTAAGTAGCGGTCTGTACCCTGGAATAAGCCATATCACAGTCCGAGGTTATTTGCGCTACGCAGGAGTCATAAGCGTTCCTGGGGCGTTTTAAGGCTGCATCATCATTCGGATCCAGGATCACGTTGTTTACGATGATCGCCCCGCCAAACTGTCGCACCAGCTCAAACAAAGCCCAGGCCCTCAAAAAGTAAACTTCACCGATCCGGTTATTTAAATCGCCGGAGCGGTTGGGATTATCCGGTGTCTTATACTTTTCGATCCCCTCCAGAATAGAATTGGCCTGCCGGATCATCACATAATAGTCCCTCCAGGTATTGCCGATGGGGTTATCCGTGGGTGATACAGAGCCGGAGTTAAAACGCATGGAAGCCATCCAGTTGGAAGCATCTTTGGATTCGTCGGTGGCCGACCCCATCTGGTAGCCCTGCAGGTATCCGTATACTTCCGGCAGCTTACTGTAAAGATTATTAATGACCATATCCGTTTGACTGAACAGGGTAAAAATATCCTCATCCTGCTGTTGAGTAGTAGCGGCGCGGTCAAGAAAGCCTTTCTTGCAGGCAGAAAATACAACACCGGATATTATTAAAAGAACCAACCAATATTTTGTTGTTTTCATAACTGTAAAAATTAAAAGTTAATGTCAATACCAAACGCCCAGATCTTCTGAATCGGATACATTGCACCGTACCCGTCATCTATTTCTGGATCAACAAAATAATCGTCCAACGCATTTTTGAAGGTGAACACATTCATTCCATTTACAAAGAACCGGGTCGATTTCAGCTTCAGCAGCCGGGTCCACCGGGCAGGCAGCGTATATCCCAGCTCCACATTTTTGATCCGCAAATAATCGGCGTTCCGGATCCAGAAAGTAGATCCCCGGTGGTTATTGGCATTGGTGCTGTTGTGCAGGAGCGGGTAAGTAGCTGTGGCAGCAGTTTCCGGTGTCCAGCGATTCAAATGAAAAGGTTTCACCTTCCCTTCCTGGAAGAACTCATACACCGCCTCATTGTTCAGCAGTGCGCTGGCATGTGCTGCTCCCTGGAACAGAATACTGAAGTCGAGCCCTTTATATCCAGCACCCGCAGAGAAGCCATACATAATTTCGGGGGTACGGGAATACCCGATGGGGCTTTCATCATAGCCGGCCAGTACTTTTCCGTCACCATCCAGATCGAGGTATTTTAAATCACCGGGCCGTACGGTTCCAAACTGTTGTGCACTGGCGTCCACCTCTGCCTGGTTCTGAAAAAAGCCGGTATACACCAACCCAAATTTAGTACCGATGGGCAACCCGGTCCGGTACATCCAGGGATTGGTACGTGCCACTTCATCCTGGAATACGATCTTATTTTTTGCATACGTAAAATTGCCCTTTATAAAATAGAAAAGTTCTCCAAAGGTCATCTTATGCCCCAGGTCAATATCGATCCCTTTATTATCCACGATGCCCAGGTTCTGTGGTTTGATGTTTTGTCCGAACACATCTGTAAGCGTTCCTCTTGAGATAAGGATATTGGTCCTTCTTTCTTTAAACCCTTCGATGGTGAAGCTGAATGCATCTTTCCACAGGGAACCTTCCACAGCGAGGTTCAATTTGCGCCCCCGCTCCCAGGTTACGCCCGGGTTACCGATCGCTCCCTGGGCCCATCCGTTTGCCTGCGTCGGATTATTTCCGGTACCAAACCAATATTGTCCCGCTCCGGCCCAGGATGTAAACCAAAGAAACCGTTCACTTCCCACCTGGTCATTACCCACCTCTCCATAAGAAGCCCTGAGCTTTAAAAGATCGATAAAGCCTAACGCGCTGTTATCACTGATAAATTTTTCCTGGGAAATTACCCAGCCCCCGGAGATGGAAGGAAAAAGCCCATACCGGCTTTCAGGCGGAAAGTTTTCGGATCCCATATACGACCCGTTCAGTTCCAGCATATATCTGGAATCATAGTTATATTGGGTCCTGAAGAGGTAGGTTTCAAAAGCATAGGGAATCGCCGAGCCAGACCGTCTTAACCTGCGGTTCCAGTTACCCATAGCCGTAATATTGTGTTTATTATACTGCCGGAACCAGTTAAGTGCTCCTTCTACAAAACTAATGCGCTCCAATCCCCCGCCGGAGAAACTACCATTCGGATCAATCCTTGAATCACTTCCTACCTGTACATAACGGTCAATACTCCCATCCTCTTTGTATACGGGATAGAACACCGCATATCCCTTGCCATACGTTACATTAGGAGTGGCCGTATTGTCATAAGAATAGGACAGCTTAGCGCTCAGGTTCTTTGTTATAAAATCCAGTTTATGTGTAGCAGACAAGGTCCCCTGAATGGTGTTGTTCAGGTATATCCGGTATCCTCTCCTGGCTACCTCGCCCAAAAGGTTAGACGTATACGTACCGTTCCCAAACAACGAGCTGTCCGGATTCAGGATCGGGTAAGTGGGTGGCATCCTGTTCATAATATTCATGATGGTACTTGCAGAAGTGTTGGGATCGGACCTGTTGGTCTGAATACCGGCCAGGTTCAGGCTCACCAGCAGATCCTTTGTAACGTCTACATCCACGTTAGCCCGGAGGTTAAACCGCTTCATTACATTATTGGAGTTATAGCCCTGATCATTCTCCTTGGTATGTTTGTAATTCCCTTCCTGAATGTTTAAACCTGCAGATAAAAAATACCGGGCTACATTATTACCCCCGGTAATATTCAGGTTAGCATTTCCGACCTGCGATGGCTGTATTAAGAATCCGTAATAATCGGTGTTGTACCCGGTACCATTTTTATAGGCCTCCAATTGTGCATCTGTAAACGCCGGCTGATTGCCATCGTTCATCAGGGCCTCGTTTTTGAGCCTTGCATAGTCATAGGAACCTAAAAACTCGGGGATCTTTGTGGGTTCCTGTTTTCCGTAAGAGGTTCTGAAACTCATTTGAGGTGCGCTTCGTTTCCCGCGCCGGGTGGTAACCATTACCACCCCATTGGCACCCCGCATACCAAATACGGCGGTAGAAGCCGCATCTTTTAAAATACTGAACGACTCGATATCATTGGGATCGATATAATCCATACTCCGCTCTACGCCATCAACCACCACTATCGGCCGGGCATTGCCCAGGGTAGCCACGCCCCGGATGTACAGTGCAGAGGCATCCACTCCCGGCTCTCCGCTCCGTTGTGTGGTTATCAGGCCCGGAAGCCGTCCCGCCAGTGCGTTGGTCAGGTTGGATACCGGACTTTGCAAAAGATCCTTTGTGGTAATAGTAGATACGGACCCCGTCATAGTAACCCGCTTCTGTTTACCATAACCTACCACCACAATTTCATTGATGGTGCCTTGCTGGCCGATCATTACCACATCCAGCTTTTCATTAACAGCCGGTTTAATTTTCTGCCGTTCATAGCCAACGTGTGAAAATTCGAGCGTATCTCCAATAGGCACCGCTATCGAATACTGCCCCTGCTCATTAGCAACGGCTACGGCCGCTCCCCTGTTACTACTCACCGTTACCCCGGGTAAGGGTTGCCGGTTTTCATCCATGATCGTACCGGCAACCTGCATAGTCTCCTGCGCGGCAACCTGGCTCCATACGCTTTGATACAAAAGCGCGCACAGCAGTAGTAACATGGTCCTTACCCTGTGCAGTCGTTTAGCATTTTGTCCTTTCATACTTGTTTGATTTATTAAGCAACCTGTTATTCAGTTCCTGTCATGATGGGCGCTGCGGCCAACTGTCCCGGCCGTTTATCCGGGAAAGCAAAAACGTTTTAGCTGCATTGCAAAAAGAGCAATGGCATTATCTCTGTTATTCCGTAACCACCGGACATAAAGACCATACATTAATCGCTAAGGCAAGCCAACAAGCCAATACATTTCCCGTAATGTTTCCTTCATTTTTTTCGAATATGGTTTCCGCCTTCATACAGCCGGGTCCGAAACGCATGTCAATTCAGACCAGAACGTAATCATCTTCATTTCTCAACAACCTCCGGACTAAGTATAAAAAACAGCGGACAGATAATTCGGTTTATTGAATATTTATCATTAGTCGCAATCATTAAAACGAAGTTATGCTTAATCGTTTAATTTTACAAATTAAATTCCAATTTATCCGGACAAAAAACATACTGCCAAAACGCAATAATACTCAGTACATTACTTTTCTTTTTCCCCATAATAAAAATATTTTCCGCTTTTTTATTCAGAGACTGTATCGCAATATTTCAATAGCATTTATCATTAGAAGTCTATATCACTCCTAAAAGCGTATGGTTACCATCACCCCATCACTGCTGTTCTCAAATTGAAGCAGGAGGGTTTTAGATGCAGCATCCCAATTCTTACCCGTTGGGGTAAGCTCTGCCCCACCTTTATCCAGCTTTATTTCCCTGGGGGCTGACGGCAGGTATATACGCATCGCGTTCAGGGTTCCGGAAGGGCTTTTCAACAGGAAGGAATATTGCCCCTGCTGATAGGACTCCCGGTATGCCCGTCCTGCCGCTGCGAGGATCTTTGGCCTGCCGGCTTTAACGGTTTTCAGATCGTATAAAAATGCCTGTTGCCCGGGTGCTACTTCCTTGCGCGTCAGCACCGGTAGCTCCGGATCAAAGAGATCCACTACCGGGCCCTCAATGATGAGCGGTTGCCGGCTGGCCTGCTCATCCAGCGTAGCTGCAATGATGTAAGGTCCCCGTTTTAACAGGAAATGATTTTTCATTTCCAGCTTTCCGGCATGCGCATACTGTTCGTAGGCCTGTGTTACCCGGTCCAGGAATGGCTGATCATGCCCGGCTTCGAGGACCAGCTCTTTCGGATCGATCCGGTTTACCGCTACCCGGCCTTTACCGGCCTGTACAAAACCCTGCTGTCCATCCCTGATGTTCAACAACCGGAACAGGTCTTCTGAGGGTGCCTTATAATGAAGCCCGCTGCTGTTCCACCATTCTTTTACGGTTTGAAAAGGATCGTTATCGCGCCCGTAATAAAGCAGGATCCCCCCGGAACGTACCCATTGGGCCAACGCCTGATGGTACTGCTGTTTCAGCGGTTTCATGTTGGCATAGCTCATTACCAGTACCCGGATATTCTTCAGAGTATTGCTGTTCTCCAGGTTTTCCATATGTACGGTTTCTACCGGAACGCCGTTCTTAAGCAGGGGCAGCGCCATTCCGTAAAAATTGGAGAGCTGCGGATCTTCATAACCTGCATGCGTTGGAAAACGCTGAAACATCATAGAGTTGGAAACCAGGATACCGATGCCGTGGCTGCCACTGATCTTATTGGCAGATAACGGCATTTCATTTAACGCGTTTACCATTACCTGCATCTGTGTGGCATAGGCTTTTGAAATAGGATGGCGCACCGTATCATTTTCCAGTTTAAAACGTCCCAGGTAGATCCGGTTTGGCCAGGGCATTACCTCATAATCGGCCACGGATGGGTACAGCAATTGCGCGGTAAAGGTAGCCTGGTAGTTTTTTTTGTAGTCATCCCAGGTGCGCGGCCAGTCCTCGATCGGGTCTGTAAGAAAGAACATCTTTTTGCCGGTGGGCGCCGTCATGGAAACCATGGATCCGTATTCAAGAAACGCATTCTCAAATACCCGTTCTTTTTTTACGCCGTTGTAATAGACCGGCTCCCGCGAAGTACCCGTCCATACCTGGGCAATATATCCGTCCATATCATCAAGGGAGGCCAGGCTGGCTTCGGGGCTCACGATCCGCCAGGAAGAATAGTTCAGCAGCGAATGCGTGGGCACATAGCAACGCACCACTTTCCCCTGGCTCCTGGCATAGGTCTTTACATAAGAGAAGGCCTCTTTGAGTGCATTCAGATACAGCTGGTATTTGAGCTTGGAAGACAGATACGTGGCTTCCGGAGATTCATGCTGGGGACGCCACGCAGAACCGTAAAATTGCTGCCACTCTTTTTTAAAGGCGGTGCTGTACCCCGCCCTGGCCCAGAACTCCGGCTCCTCCAGGTGTATGGCGGTAACACCGGCATCGATGGCCCGCTTCAGATGTGTTTTGATATAGCTGAGATAGTTTTGAGACGGTACGATATAGGGCACATCTTTTCCGTGCCAGATCGTATCCCCGTTCTGCTGCACCTGCCCTTCATCAAAATGCGGGGTTCCGTCAAAGCGCCCTTTAAAATAATCCTGGTACTGCCCCCAGGCGATGCCTGTCATAAAATGGACCTGGTACCCCTTATCCCGCCATCCCTTTACCCGCTCCTCAAAGTTTACACCCGCATCATTTACACCGTATACAATGGCGATATCGGAACGTACATCATAGGCGGCATTCCAGGGTGCTGCAATCTGGAAGGCCGTTTTCTCCTGGGCATAGATACTGTTGATATATAGAGTGCAAAATAGAAAAATACGTTTCATCACTATAAAATACTTTTATCCGCAGCAGGCGGCTATTGGGGTATATCTACCCGTACCGCTGCGTTGTAATTATGTCTTTTAATATTTTCAGTTGCATAGTTGATCCGCGCTGCGGCCCGGATGAATACCGTTCTGCCGGCGGGAATGGTCCCCTGCGTGGTGATGGTCAGGGGTTGCCCTAAAAGGGCATTGAATGCGTTGCCGGAATATTCAATGATCGTTGTATAACGATTGTCCCATTCCCGGTAACCCACATAAGGCACCTGGCTTACAAACAGGCGCACATCGGTCACATTCAGCATGTCATCCAGTTCGGCATCGCTGTAGTCTCCCATGGGGCCGATCTTTGCCTTAAAATCGGCGGGGCTTACGGCCCGTGTTACTTTTACCGTGGCCGTGATCTTTCCATTGGAAACTACCGGATTCCCTACCCATTCCAGTTTCAGGAAAGGCTGCACCTTAAATTCCAGTTCCGTTACGCCTTTTATCTCCTGAGTTTTTGACTCATTGGCTATGGTATCACCGGCGTCATTTAACCGTACCAACGGGATAAAGGCGCCATCCACCCTTACGTTATAAGTGCCCTTAAACACTTTTGTATTCTGAAAGACACCTTCTTTCATACAAAAGAAATCAAGGTTCTCCGGTACGGAAGCCGTCCAGCTCAGTTCGCGCATGCGTACCCTTGTACCCTCACTACCCTGGTCGGTCAACACCGGCTCGCCGGTAACCACATCCACCACCCTGCCTTTCAGCGTTTCCTTTGGCTCCTCGTAATTGTCAATTTTTGTACAGGAGTATCCTCCCGTTAAAAGGATCAGATTCCAAATAACATAAACCATTCTTTTCATACCTGACTATTTTTGGGTTATCCCGATAAATTAAATCATCTTCCGGGTTGCTGGTCAATCACCGGGCTTTTTGTTACCTCATCCGAGGGGATCATGAAATAGTAATCCAGCTCCGTAAACCGGAACCGCTTACGCGCTTCCTCAAAACCCGCATCAAAAAAGTATTTATTCGCCACGGTTGAGTAAAAAGGATACAGCCCTCTGTAATAAGCCCCATCGGCCTGCGTAAATCCATTGAGCATATCCGAATGCTGCGTGCGCCACCTGCGGATATCCCACAAGATCTTATTTTCAAAGGCCAGCTCCTTACGGCGTTCTTTCCGGATCAGGTTTCGCCCCGCTATGCCTAGCATTTCCCCGGCGCCCGAAAGGGCGTTGGCCCCCGCTCTTTCCCGGATGTCCTTAATGGCGTTATAGGCTACCGTTTGCAGATCATCGCCATCCAGCGAATTTTCATTGGCCAGCATCAGCTCGGAGGCAGCCTCAGCGGCATTCAGCAGTATTTCTGCGTACCGCATAAGGATGAACGACTGCTCGGACCGTCCTTCCAGTACAAGCGACTGGGGCATGTTCGGGTTCAGCCATTTGCGCACTACAAACCCGGTGAAGGCGGCAGTCATATCTGCATTGCCATAAGCACCGCTTTTACCACCCGCATTCATTTCGGAACCGTCTGCGAGTTTTACCACCTCGTGTTTGGTTCCGTTGGGTGAAAGGAACAGCGATTTATTTTTATCAAATGCCCCCTTAGCGGTATACGCATCTACCTGGTTGTATGTTTGCGGACCACCGATGCTGTAGTTGGTACTTCCGTTCACCGTACGAAGCGGCGCAATTCCCCCGGAAATACTACCGGTAAAGATCCCCCTCCGGATCTCGATCACTTCTTTTTTAAATACATCGCCCGGTAAAATAACATTGGCACGCAACCGGGGTTCTGCATTTGCAAAAAGATCGGTAACCTTATCATACAAAACATACTTACCATTTGCATCAAACACTTTGATGGTGCCATCCGGGTTCTTTGGGATACCATCAAACAACTCTACAAAATCAAGGGTGGGACAATTCCCTGCCGAATACCCGTTTCCTCCCATAAGCTGCCTCGGAATGTTATATGAATCGTACCCGTGCGCCAGGTCCGGATATTTATAATCTTTTGTATAAATATTTTCCGGGCTGGTAGCATCAAAATACATATCTACCATATTCTGGTATTGCGCATCACGGTTATTGGCCGCCCAGGATTTTTTGTATAGCGAATATTTTCCTGATTTTATAATCTGACTGGCTGCCCTGTAGGCTTCCTCAAAGTATTTTTTTGAGGCAATCGCTTCTTTATTCGGTTCAAACCCGATGACCCTTACCTTCGTTTTTTGCCCCAGCCCGGTAATGTTATTATATTTTGCCACCGAACCCGCAAAGAGCATCGCCTCCGATTTAAATGCAAGCGCCACATATTTGTTGGCATATCCTTTTACAGGGCTGGTTTCCGGCAACAGCTCCACGGCTTTGTCAAAATCGGCCAGCACCTGGTTCCAGGTTTCCTCTTCACTGGCCCGGGGTATTTCCAGGGCCGCGGCCGGATTCTCCGGATACTTCAGCACCCTTGTTACCAGCGGCACGCCGCCATATCTTTTTGCCAGTGCATAAAAAACCATTGCACGGGCAAAATGCGCTTCACCGGTATACTCGTTAAACTCCGCATCACTAAAATTCGATTTATAAAGCGGTAACGTATCCAGGAGGATGTTCGCATCCCGCAGCAGGTTAAATCCTCTTACCCAATACGCGCCATTACGCGCCCAGCCTTCGGAGGTCATCGCTTCACCGGCATCCCGTCCCAACGAAGAGCCCTCATTGGTGCCCGGCGTCACCAGCCAGTCGTCGAAGAACTGGCGGGCCGGGGAATATTTAAAATCTTCAAAGGGCATCTGGCTGTACATCCGTGAAAGATACAGTGCCACCCCTTTTGAGGAAGAGAACAACTCCTCTTCCTGCACAATGTTCTTCGGCGGAATATCCAGGAATTTCTTACATCCTGCCAGCAAAAAGGAAAAGACCGCCAGAAAATATATAGAGTTTCTCAGTTTCATAATATACGCTTTTAAAAAGTAACATTTAAACCAACCGAAACTGTTTTATTCAGCGGGTACAGATACCCATAGGTTTCGTTGGGATGCTCAGGATCGATATACCGTACTTTTGTAGCGGTAAGCAGGTTATATCCGTTCACATAGAAGCGGGTGTTTTTTACCCCAATTCTTTTGATCCATTTTTCCGGCAGCGCATATCCCAGCTCCACCGACTTTAAACGGAGGTAGGCCCCGTTTACGGAGTTATAGGAAGAACCTACATCCGGCAATGTACCGGTATACCCATAATAACCCGGTATCCAAACCGTTTGCGGATCATAGGGATCTGCTTTGGGATCCTGCGGGTGCCAGCGATCCATAAACTGCACCATTGCCCCGGACTCGCTGTTGCCCCAAAGCGGCTGATACAGCTGCTCCACATACTGCACCGTTGAAAGCGCTGATCCCTGCAACAGGAAGAACAGGTCGATTCCTTTCCAGGAGAAGCTGGCAGAAAAACCATAGTTGATCCAGGGAGTAGAACTTAGCTGGAAGGGATGCCGGTCCAGATCGTTGATCTCACCATCTCCGTTCCAATCCTCATAGCGGTAATCGCCGGGCAATGTTCCGCGCCCCACATATACCGGGCTGTTCCAGATATCTTCCCAGGACTCGTACCTCCCGTTGCCTGTATAGCCCCACCATACATTCTGTAACCGGTCATTCTGGTTATTACGCCAATTGGAATAGGAGCTCCCGTTCGGGCCTCTTTCCACATACAGGGCTTTTACACGGGTATAGGAGAAAATACCACTCAGGCTATATGCGATATCGCCGATGTTATTATTGTGCGTGATCTGAAAATCATACCCGTAATTCAGGTCGCTGTTCAGGTTCTCCTGCGGAAGCGCGGCACCTACAACTGTTGGGATACCACCGTTCCGGGCAGACAGCAGCCCCTCACGCCGCCGGTTAAAGTAATCGAACGTAATCCCCAGCAATCCGTTCCATCCTACAAAATCGATCCCCGCATCAAATGATTTGGAGGTAAACCAGGTAATGGCCGGATTCACGATTCCCTTATTATTGGCACTGGCCATAAAATTGCCGTCGAACACATAACCGCCGGTAAAATTCCTCGAATCTGTACCCGAGGGGTAAACATAACCGGGCGCCCATTGATACGCCGAAGCGCCATCATCGCCCATGGTACCATAAGAAGCACGTATCTTCAGTTGTTTTACAAACGAAAGTGCTCCGGCATTCTTAAAGAACTTTTCCTCGGAGATCCGCCATCCTACCGAACCTCCGGGGAAGAAACCCCATTGGTACCCGCCTGCAAACTTTGATGACCCATCATACCGGAATAAGAATTCTGCAAGGTATTTATCATTAAAGGCATAGTCTAACCGGCCGGCCAGCCCTACATTTGCGTTCTCGTAAAAATCGCCTGCCCCTGTATTCATCCGGCCCTGCTGATTTAATGAGACCCCCGCAAATAAATACGGCAACTGCAGGGCGAGATCTCTTTGTGCAATGAAGTTATCGCCCTCCCTTTTCTGAACCTCCCAGATCAGCGCACCATCTACTTTGTGAAGACTGTTAAAAAGACGGCTGTAGTTCAGGGAGGTCTGGCTCAGCAGCTGTGTGGTAAAATATGCTTCGCGTGTAATACGGTCCGGCGACTGGCGGGTAAATGTTGAATATTGTTTTGTGGCCTCGTCGTACCGGTATTGTTTATATTCCTTCTGATAGTAATTCCGGTTCGACACCGAATAATCGTAACTGAACAGGGTTTTGGCATAAAGGCCCGTTACCGACGGTATATCATAGCGGAGGCTCAATACCGGCTGTACCCAGCTGTTCTTATAGACGCGGTATCCGCTGATATCCTTATCCATAAACGAGATCGGGTTGTCTCCCTCAATAAGCCCGTGATACGGCCGGCTCTTATCGTCATTGGCATAGTCTGGTATATGGGGGCCCTGCCTCCAGAAACCGCGGATGATCCACCAGGCGCTCTGATACGGCTGATTGATGGTTTCGGTAACCAGGTTTATATTGGCATCCAGCGTAAACTGCTTACCGATCTTTGCCGTAATGCTTGTACGTAAATTATACTTGTTGTAATTAAGGTCATTGGTCTGGAAAAAACTTCCCTGGTTCAGGTAACCACCCCCCACATAATATTGAAACTTTTCATTTCCCCCGGTGGCGCTCAGGTTGTGCTGGGCCTGGGGTGCATATTTTGCAAAAACCAGGGGATACCAATCATAGCTTTTCCGCTTACCGGTCCTGTAGTCCTCAAAAGCCTGGTCATTGTACACAGGGGCTCCTCCATTAATATTGTGCATGGCCGCTTCATTACGCAATGTCATGTACTGATAGATGTCTACCGTTTTTGGCAATCCCGAGGGGAACTGCCACACAAAACTACCATCGTAGGATAAGATGCTTTCATTGTTCTTTCCTTTTTTTGTTGTAATCAGGACCACTCCGTTTGCAGACCGTACGCCGTATATGGCAGCAGATGCATCCTTTAACACAGATATATTTTCGATATCATTGGCGTTCATCCGTTGAAAGTCTGCATTGGAGCGTGGCACACCATCGATTATGATGAGTGGTGCGCCAAAACCGCGTATATCAAATGTATTATTAAAGGCTCCGGGCTCTGCGCTTTTTTGAACAATGCGCACACCGGGTACTTTACCTGTTAACATATTCTGGGGATTTTCATTTTTAGTTGTCCGGATATCCTCGCCCCTGATGGATGATACCGCTCCCGTTAGTGATGACTTCTTCTGCGTACCGTACCCTACCACTACCACTTCTTCCAGGGCGTTGGTTGTAGCCGGCAGCAGCGTTACGATCAGACTCGAATCACCGGTTACCTGTATTTCCTGTGCCTGGTAGCCGACAGCAGAGAATAATAACACCGGCTGTTCACCGGAAACCGTGATACTGAATGCCCCCTCCTTATCCGTAAGCGTTCCTGTGGTGCCACCTTTTACCTGTACACTTGCATTTTGCACCGGTGTATTCAGCTGGTCCTGTACAATCCCCTTTATCCTTTTTAACAGATCGGTCTGTTGCGCAAATGCATTTCCCTGGCAGACAGCAATACAGATTGCTAAGAGCAACAATGGATACTTCATAAGAAAATGATTGATATTTGGTTTAAATAAAGCTAAAAATGCCGTGATCATGGTGAACTCCCAACAATCATCATCATTCCGGTAACAGACGGCGGACTAAAAAAAGGTTCTTGTTACATCAGCAACTTCTCCGATCGGGCACTTTTAAGAATATGGCAACACATCTTTTTCGGGTCAAACGGTTCTTCAACAAAATATGGCATCTGATCAGCCACCCCGGTTAAAACATTATAGGTACACAACACAGGTTCTTCATAAGCCGGGAAGGCTAAATCGTTTTTGCAAACTAAAATTAAGTTGTTAAAATCAATTAACAAAATTTTTTTATACAGAATTCCGAAGAATAAGTTCCGGGGAGATCAAAACCCCGTTTTCGGAGCCTTTCTTTTTTGAGGCGGCATTCATCTGATCCAGCAGCAGCCGCATGGCCTGGGTTGCAATTTCCTGCACCGGCTGGCTGATCACTGAAATGGCGGGAGATGAAAAGCGGAACAGATCGGTATCGTCAAAGCTGAATACTGCCACCTGTTCCGGTATGGCGATGTTCAGATCTTTTAAAGCCTTGATGCCAAACATGCCAAGATAGTTCGTTGCAAAAATAATGGCATCCATTTCCGGGTGCTTCTGTATGAACTGACGGATCCGCTGTTCATACCGGGCTTTATCCTGATAATAGGGCAACCTTAACAACAGCCTTTTTTGAAACAGCCGGTGACGCCGCATGGTTTCGATATACGCCCTTTCGCGCTCCTCCATTTGTACCTGCTCCATAGCAACATTTACAAACGCGATCTGTTTTTTATTCTTTTGAATCAGACATTCCGTAGCCTGATCCACACCTGCATAATTGTCTACCAGCGCAAAGGGGATCTCCTCCCCCGGGAAATAGCGGTCGATCAGCACCAGGGGTTTCCGGGCCTGTTTCAGGGCCTGCACACCTGTTCGCATACCAATCGATGGGGTGATCAGGAATCCGTCTACCTGCTTGGTCAGCAGCTGGATCAGATCATTACCGCGGCTGTCATTATTTTCTGTACTTCCGTACACCACCCGGTAACCAACTTTAGCGGCCACTTTTTCTACCGATTTGGCCAGCGAAGCAAAAAAAGAATTGGCAATATCTTCGACGATCAACCCGATCACGTGTGTTTTGCCGGTACGTAAACTTGCTGCTGCCCGGTTGGGTATGTAGCCCGTTTTCTTGATGATGGCCTGAACGTGCTTTACCATTTCATCACTGATACGCATTTCCTGGTGTTTCCCGTTCACTACAAAGGAAACGGTAGACGGAGCAACCCCGGCAAGTCGTGCAATGTCTTTAATGGATAAATGTTTCACTACAGATGATCAGATGTTTGATGTTCAGAAATACGACCTCAACCGAATTATAATGAATAAAATTAGTTGTTTTTGTCTTTTTCTTCCGTACCGTTCATAATTTTTAAAAAGATGACGGTTTCTTTTGTTTGTAAAACAGGCAAAGCTGCGGCAAGCAAAACCGGTGGAAACAGGTCCTGGGAATACATGACAGCGGCAATAACACAGGGCCTGGAAAAATCCAAAGAACATATGAATATATCGGTTCTTATTGCGCCTCCGATTCCCTGGAATTGATAAGCAGGATCCATCTGTACGGTTAAATATCCGGGAGCCGTCGTTTGCAGATCAGGTTCGTATTAGAGCGCCCCTTGCCCGGTGGCTATTTTCCGAAAGCCGCCATCCCTATTGCAATAAAAAAAGCCCCGTGAAAAGATCACGGAGCTTAGTTATGTGCCGGTGTTGAAATTAATTCAGATGCGATTCGATCTTCTTTACAAAGTTGCCTTTGGGCTGTGCGCCTACCAGCTTATCTACCACCTGGCCGTTCTTAATGAACAGGATGGCCGGAATGGAAGTGATCCCATAGTTCATGGAAACCTGGGGATTTACATCCACGTTCACTTTCCCGATGTTTACCTTTCCCTCGTATTCTTTGGATAATTCCTCAATTACAGGCCCGATCGCACGGCAGGGCCCGCACCACTCTGCCCAAAAATCCACCACCGTTAATTTATCAGAGTCCAGAACCTCTGCTTGAAAGTTGGAATCATTAAATTCTTTTGCCATTTCGAATATTTTAATTGATTAATTGTTGATAAAGAATAACAAATTTAGTTCCCATTTCTATAACAGGCAATATTGACAAAAAGTTGTGCAGAAAATGTCAATACAGGTAAAATGCCTGACAAATGACCGCTAACAGCCGTTCATTTAGTGCATTACCCGTTTCTCCATAGCCTCCGGGTTGTGCTTATGCCGGAACAGCACTGCAAACAAAACAGCAACAACCAGCGAATAAGCGGCAAAACTCAGCCAGATATCATGCCAGTTCATAACCCCGCCCGGCCCGGTAAAAAATTTCTGGATCACAATGCCGCTGATCACACTTCCCAGAACAGCACCGATCCCGTTGGTCATCATCATAAAGATCCCCTGCGCGCTTGCCCGGATAGAAGGACTGCTCTGCGTTTCTACGAACAAGGACCCGGAAATATTAAAAAAGTCAAACGCCATCCCGTAAATAATGCAGGAAAGAATAATCATCCATAGCCCGCCGGCCGGATCACCGTAAGCAAACAGGCCAAACCGTAATACCCAGGCAACCATGCTGATGAGCATGACCTGTTTGATCCCGAATTTTTTCAGGAAGAACGGGATGGCCAGAATGAACAGGGTTTCGGAGATCTGCGATATCGACATGATGATAGCGGGATATTTTACAGCCATGGTATCCTTATAGGCATCGATCTTATCAAAATCATGCAGAAAGGTGTCTCCGTAAGCATTGGTCAGCTGAAGGGCCGCGCCCAGCAACATAGAAAAAATAAAGAACAACGCCATCTTCCGGTTCCGGAATAAGGAAAACATATCCTTTCCCATACGGGCTCCCGCTTCTTTGTTGGACTGGCCTTTTAACGGAGGCGGGCATTTAGGCAACGTAAAAGCATAGGCCGCCAGCAAAAACGAGGCTCCGGCAGCTACATAAAATTGTCCTGCGGTTTTCTCCAAATGCAAAAGGCTTACCGTCCACATTGCAGCTATAAACCCCACTGTTCCCCAAACCCGGATGGGCGGAAAATCCTTTACCACATCTTTGCCCGCATTTTTTAACGACGTATAAGAAACACTGTTAGCCAGCGAAATAGTGGGCATATAAAAAATCATATTGACCAGCATTACCGGAAACATGGTCACCGGGCTGTCTACCAGGGGCACCAGCATCAACACCAGGCCGCCCATTAAATGACATAATCCCAGCAGTTTCTCTGCGTTGATCACCCGGTCTGCAAGCATTCCCATTACCGTAGGCATAAACAGGGCCGAAATACCCATAGTAGAAAAGATTGCTCCGAACTCCCCTCCGGACCATTTTTTGGTCTGAAACCAATACGCACCAATGGTGATGAGCCAGGCGCCCCAGATAAAAAATTGCAGGAAACTCAGTACAGTCAATCTGAATTTTAATTGCATAGGAAATCTTAGTTGATTCTTATTAAGATATAGCAATTGAAGATAACTATTTACCCGCGAAGTTTTGCGAAATCATACTGACAAATTTGCCAGGATTGAAGCTGCGGAGGATCCGCCAGACTCACAAAGACGCCTATAACAGCAATCCTTTCAATGCTGACTCCCGGGTCTGTTCCACGGCAAAACACAACCTCAGGGATCTAAAGATGCTTTGCAGTGATGGTTCAATAGCACAGGGCAACGGCATTTAAACCGGTGAAACGAGCTGAAAGGCAATACCCTCAGGCATCGTAGGTGTCATTTGTTTATAGAAACATGCACATCAGGAAATTACGGTTCCTGTAGAAGCCGCGTAAAATGGCCAGGGCAAACAAACAGAGCCACCTTCGGAGCCCGTTTAGCAGCACGGAACAGTTGTTATAACCCAATGGGTCCTCCCAAGCCTGTTATTGCTAAAATCAGCAACATTTGCCCGCTCAATACGAAGTGTTTCCGTGGCCCAGTAGCCATAAAGTGCTAAATTTGCAAAAAATCAGTAGTATGGCAGCAGTGTTAGAGACATCCATTATCCCCGAAGACCCCGATCTGAAAAACATCGCTCAAAAAGTTTACAACAGCCAGCGCATTACCGACGAAGAAGCCCTTATCCTGTTTGAAAAAGGCAGTCTGGGCTTTGTAGGCTCCCTGGCCAATTTTGTGCGTGAAAAATTACACGGAGACATTACCTATTTTAACCGAAATTTTCATATTGAACCCACCAATGCCTGCATTTATACCTGCAATTTCTGCAGTTACAGCCGGTTATATGCGCACCGGGATGAAGCCTGGGAGCTGGGCCTGGAGCAAATGATGGACATTGTAAAAAAGTACGATGACGAGCCGGTAACGGAAGTACATATTGTAGGTGGCGTGCACCCCAAAATGAACCTTGAGTTCTTTGCGGAACTGCTCCGCAAGATCCGGGCACACCGTCCCAACCTCCATATAAAAGGCTTTACGGCGGTAGAACTGGACTATATGTTCCGGAAAGCAAAAATGACCCGGGCAGAAGGAATGCAGTACCTGAAGGATGCAGGGCTGGAAAGCCTTCCCGGTGGTGGTGCAGAGATCTTTGCGGAAGCGGTCCGCAAACAGATCTGTCCGGACAAAGTGGACGCCGACGGCTGGCTGGATATACATGCAACGGCACACCGCCTGGGCATGCACACCAATGCCACCATGCTGTACGGGCATATCGAAAGTTTTGCAGACCGGGTGGACCATATGCGCCGCCTGCGGGAACTGCAGGACGAAACAAAAGGATTCAATACCTTCATTCCTCTTAAATTCCGCAACAAGGACAACGACATGAGCCATGTGCCCGAATCTACCCTTGTGGAAGACATGCGGCTTTACGCCATTGCCCGCATTTACCTGGACAACTTTCCCCATCTGAAGGCCTACTGGCCCATGTTGGGCCGGCAAAATGCCCAGCTGGCGCTGTCTTTTGGAGTGAACGACCTGGACGGAACCATCGATGATACCACGAAGATCTATTCGATGGCCGGTGCTGAGGAGCAAATCCCCTCCATGTCTACACAGGACCTGGTGGTACTTATTAAACAGGCCCGGCGTAAACCGGTGGAACGGGGTACACTTTATAATGTGATCAGGGACTATGGCGCGGAGGAGCTGGTCTGAAGCAGTGAGCATTGAGGATCGAGCTTTGAGAATTGAGCGCTGATAATTGAGGGTGTGGGCCGGTGGTTTCAGTTATCCGCTTTTGTGTCAGGAGATACCCAATCTCACTTCTCAATGCTGAAATCTCGCAGCTAACCTCCGATTAGGTTTTCTCCGCTATTTTTAATATATTGCTGATCTAAATCATTGCTATCATGGCTAAGGTTTCCAACATTCTTGCCCGTAAAGGACACGATACGATCAGCATTGCTCCTTCCACCTCTGTTTACCAGGCACTGGAATTGATGGCCGATAAAAATATTGGAGCCCTTGTTGTGCAGAACGGCGAAAACTACCTGGGGATCATCACCGAGCGCGATTACTCCCGTAAAGTGATCCTGAAGGGAAAACACTCTTCCGATACAACAGCCGAGGAGATCATGTCTACCGACCTGCCCCGTATTTCCCCGGAAGATTCTGTAGAACATTGCATGGAACTGATGAGTGACAAAAATATCCGGTACCTCCCTGTATTTATCAATGCGCGGCTGGCCGGCATTATTTCCATCAGCGACGTGGTAAAAGAAACCATCCTCCAACAAAAAGAAACCATCAATCATTTGCAGGATTATATCCACGGGAACGGGTAGCTGTCAGTAATCAGCGATCAGATTTCAGCTGGCGGATGCTCCGTTGGTACCGGCTTTTATGGCTTTTCGTAAACAAGAAATCCATAGGGCGGCAGCTCCAGGTGCCGGCCGGTTGTAAAATCGCTGGTGGCACCGGAAAAAACGTTCTTAAACGACCCCGTCAGGTGAGCATCCGTAACATCGAAGCGCAGGTTTGGGGCATCCGAAAAGTTCAGCACCACCAATACTTCATGGCTACCATTCTTACGCAGGTACGCCAATACCTTATCATCGGCCGTTGTGGTCAATTTGAACGTGGTTACCGCCGGGTCGCCACCTCTCAGCGCAGGATTGGTGGCATGTAACTGCAATAATACTTTATAGAACCCGTGCAGCTGCAGTCCGGATGTTTGCTGTACATCATTCCCTGGCCAGGGGATCGGATCGCGGTCGAAGAATTGCAGTCGTTTATCTTTTAAAGGAATTTCCTGGCCGCTGTATACCAGCGGAACACCGTTCCAGGTGCAGCTGAACACGGCCAGGGTCTGCGCCAGGTTGCCGTACTTTTCATATTCCGTACCGTTCCAGCTGTTTTCATCATGGTTGGAGGTAAACCAGGCACGCATACTGGAGTCGCCGATCGTATTGTATTGCAGCAACAGGTCGTACAATTCGGAAAGCGGTTGCTTCTTTTTAAAGAAATCTTCCGTCTTATGCATCCATTTCCAGGAGTAACTGGCATCAAATACGGTTCCATAATCCGGGTTCTCCAGCTCATCAAACTCTCCCAGCCAGAACAGGGGTTTTACCGCATCCAGCTGGGGCCGGGCTTCCTTCCAGAAGTCCAGTTCCACCCAGGATGCCAGGTCACAACGGAACCCGTCAATATCCGCCTTGTTTACCCAAAACTTCATAGCATCGATCATTGCCCGGCGCAGCTCCGGGTTGCCATAATCGAGCTCAATGATATCATCCATACCGCTGGCAATCTTAAATGTACCGGTGGCACTGTCCCTTAAATAATAATCCGGATGTGATTTTGTCCATACATGATCCCAGCCCGTGTGGTTGGCTACCCAGTCAATGATCACCTTAAAGCCCATTTCATGAGCCTGTTTTACCAGCTGCTGAAAGTCCTGCAGGGTCCCAAACTCCGGGTTCACCGCTGTATAATCGGAACAGGCGTAATAGCTGCCCAGTGTACCCTTCATGTGTTCCCGGGCAATGGGTGTAATGGGCATAAACCAAAGGGTGCCTACACCCATATCCTTTAACCGGGGCAGGGCCGCTGCAAAATCCCTGAACGTTCCCCCGGGCGTATACTGACGCAGGTTCACTTCATAAATATTCGTTGTATGTTTCCAGTCTGTAGTTGTCATTGCGGTTGTTTTTGACTTTTCTGCCGATCCTTTTTTATCCTCTCCTTTGGGCATGAGTTTACAAGCCCCTGTTATCAAAAGCAAAGTTGTGAGTACATACCATTTGCTCATGTGATTTCTTTTAATTGAAGATAAATGTTTTTTTGAGAATTCAGATTTGAGACGTCAGATATCAGACAGCAGATACCAGATTTGAGATATCAGATTTCAGTGGTCAGCGGTCAGCTATTCTGGAAGGCGATACAATTGATGCTCAGATTTCGATGCAGGAGGCTCGATGCTGGATGCTGGATGCTGGATGCTGTCGCTTTTTGGCGGATTACCCGACCCGATCGTTGCGCTTTAAAAGATATCAAGTAATTTTGCACCATGAAGCAGTTTGATGTGCCTGTTTTTTACAGGAGCCCGTTGATATCCGCTATTAAAAGAAAACGAAAGGAAAAAGACAAGCTCAAAAAGGACTTTGCTCCTACACTCCTGGACTTTGGCCCGGTGCAGATCTACCTTGCCCGGCATTTTGGTTTTTGTTACGGAGTGGAAAATGCGATTGAAATTGCGTTTAAGACCATCGATGAAAACCCCGGCAAACGGATTTATTTACTAAGTGAAATGATCCATAACCCACAGGTCAATAAAGACCTCCTCTCCCGCGGTGTACGCTTTCTCCAGGACACGCATGGCCGCCAGATCATTCCGTTTGAGGAACTGACACGCAACGATATTGTACTCATCCCGGCTTTTGGAACCACGCTTGAAATTGAAAAAACACTCAACGAGATCGGTATTCACACGGAAAAATACAATACCACCTGCCCCTTTGTAGAAAAAGTATGGAACCGGAGTGAGGTCATTGCGCGGAAAGCGTACGCCATTATCATACATGGCAAGCCCACCCATGAAGAAACAAGGGCCACCTTTTCCCATGCGGCCTTTAACGCACCTTCAGTAGTGGTTAAAAACATGACCCAGACCATTGAGCTGGCGAAATACATTACCGGCGAAAAACCGGCAGCAGATTTTTACGAGGAGTTTAAAGGCCAATACAGCGCCGATTTTGATATTACAAAAGACCTGGACCGGCTGGGTGTGGTAAACCAGACCACCATGCTGGCCAGCGATACGCAGGCGATCGCCGACTATCTCAAACAGGTCATGATCGACAAATACGGGCTTACCAAGGAGAACCTGGCCGAACGGTTTGCAGATACAAGGGATACACTCTGCTACGCCACCAATGACAACCAGACCTCCGTGAGCGCTATGCTGCACACCCCCGCCGACTTTGCCGTTGTTGTAGGCGGATACAACTCCTCCAACACCTCGCACCTGGTAGAGCTTTGTGAAGAAAAGCTGCCTACCTATTTTATCAATAACGCCGAAAAGATCCTGGGCCGGGATAAGATCCTGCATTATAATTTCCATACCAAGCAGGAATTGCTGACCCGTGATTTTCTTCCGGACCACACACCTGTAAAGATCCTGATGACCAGCGGTGCTTCCTGCCCCGATGCGCTGGTAGAACAGGTGATCGAACGGATTGCCGGTTTCTTCGGTGCAACCATTCCCACAGAAACTGTGGCTGCCAATTTTTTATCGGCATAGATCACAACAGCAGAAGCCCCCCAGTAACCGGCCATGACTCCGTTACAGACCCATTTGTGAAGAATTATTTTTTTTACGAAATGATTTTTCACAAACTTGTGAAAAGTTGCGTTGTAAAATTTGAGAAATTTTACAAACCGGTTTTTCACAGCTTTCACCGTAATAAGTGTCATCCCAATTGCAAAAATGTTATACCCGCTGAACAAGGTTCTTCCTCAAATAATAGAGTATATTTGGGGAGATGGTTTTCTCCCGGATGCTATTTTTTTACCGATCCCGGCCGGTTACTTTTAATAAGTGCTGCCTCGTTTTTCTGACAGCTGCCTGCAGCCTGGTACTCCGGGCGCAGGAAAAGATCCGCTTTGACCATATCACCGCAGAAGAAGGCCTATCCAACCGATCCGTATTAGCAGTTACCCAGGATCCTATGGGCTTTATATGGGCCGGAACCATGGACGGGCTCAACCGCTACGACGGCAAAACGATCCGGATCTTCCGCTCGTTCTATGAGTCTAACCCCCTGAGCCCAAGCATTAAGATCACCTCGCTGGTTTCCGGCAGCGGGTATTTATGGATCGGCACCAATAACGGGCTCTATACCCACCTGCCCGGCACGGATTCCTTTCGCCTTGTTCAAACCCATCCGGCAAAAGAACCGGCAGGCAACACTGTTAAAGCCATTTTCTGTTTTGACCCCGGCAGAATGCTGGTAGCTACTTCCGGAGGACTGAGCCTTATTACACCCGCCCGGCATTTTAAGGCGGAACCGGTAGCAGCCCTGCCGGACAGCAGCAGCTCTGTTGTAAAGCAGATCCAGCACATCAGCAGCGATTCATCCGGGAATATCTTACTCGGAACAGCTTCCGGTTTATACCTGTTTTCCAAAACCGGGCTCGCGGCCGGCCAAAAGCCATACCTGCAATGCATCCGCAGCAACATCAACATAAGTACCATTGCCTGCGACCGCTACAACCAGTTATGGGTGGGCACACAAAACGACGGTGTGTATGTTTTCAGCGCCCAGAAAAAACTGTTGCATCATTACACAGCCCAAGGCGGCAGGCAGGGCCAACTGGTGAGCAATACCATCCGGAAGATCCTTTGCGGCAGGGACGGCCGGGTATGGATCGGCACCCTGAAGGGGCTGAGCATCTACCACCCCTCCTCCCCGTCGTCTCTGTACGCATGTGCCAACGATCCGGATGACCCGCAAAGCCTTAACTTCAATTCCATCCATGATATTTTCCAGGATCTGCAGGGCAACGTCTGGATCGGCACTTTTTTCGGAGGCCTCAATATGACCACCCGGTATCAGACCCCCTTTACCATCTATCAGAACAATCGCAATGAAAACAGTGTGAGCAGTAATATCATCAGCTCCATTCTTGGGGATGCCGCAGGCAACCTGTGGATCGGTACGGAAGCGGAAGGTATCAATTACCTCAACCGGACCGCCCACCGTTTTACCCACCTTAAGCATAGTACTTCCGGCTCCTCCATCAGTTCAAACCTGATCAAAGCCATGCTGCTGGATCAAAAGAACAGGATCTGGGTGGGCTTTTTCAACGGGGAGCTGAACGTAATAGACCCCCTAACCCGTACCGCCACGCTGCTCCGGCAAACCAATATCCATGCTTCACCCGATGCGGATGATATCATCACCCTGGCCCAGGATAAAGAAGGCCGGATATGGATCGGCAATGAGGAAGCGGGGGTGAACATCTATGACCCGGCCACCCATAGTTTCCGGACATTTGAGCAGGCATATCCCGGGCAGCCACTCAGCAGTAATGCGATAACGCATCTGTACCGCGACTCAAAGGACAATATGTGGATCGGCACCAAAAAAGGGCTGAATGTACTTTACCAGGCCTCCGGGAAGCTGGTGCGCTACACCAAGGACAATACCCATCCCCGGCTGCACTCGGATTATATCTATTGTATCACCGAAGACCTGAACCACGTGATCTGGTTTGGAAGTTATTCAGGTCTTTCCTTTTTAAACCCGGTCAACGGACACCCCTCTACCTACACCACACAGAACGGCTTATCCGGAAGCAAAGTTGTGGGCATTGTTACCGATGCGCAAAACAATTTGTGGATCAGTACCAACAATGGCATTTCGAGGTTAGAGCCGTCCCGGAAACAGTTCCGGATCTATAATACACAGGACGGGCTGCCCGGCCAGGCATTCAATTACAACTCCTGCTATACGGACCGTAACGGCACCGTTTTTTTTGGAGGATACAACGGCCTGGTATCCTTTGACCCGCGTAAAATTGAAGTAAACCCCGTTCCCCCACCTGTAGAGCTGGCAGACATCAGCGTTAACAGCATTCCTGTAAAAAGAGCGGTACCGTCAACACAAATGGCACCGGCCCTTACGCTTTCCTACGATCAGAATAACCTGGAGTTCCATTATGCCGTACTCAACTTTATAAAACCCGAAAAAAACCGGTCGGCCTACAAACTGGAAGGTTTTGATCAGCAATGGAACTATACCGGTGCGCATACGGCTACCTACACCAACCTGCCGCCGGGCAATTACACCCTCCTGATCAAAGCCGCCAACAACGACGGTGTATGGAACTCTGTTCAAAGAATGGCCCGGTTCACCATTCACCCGCCACTTTGGAAAACCTGGTGGGCCTATGGCCTGTACCTCCTTGCTTTTTTGCTGGCAACAGGTGCGGTGTTCTGGTTCCTTCAATCCAGGGCGTCCTTAAAAAGGAAGCTGGAATATGAACATGCGCTCAATGTGAAACAGCGGGAACTGCAGCAGATGAAAACCGATTTCTTCACCCATGTTTCGCATGAAATAAGAACTCCACTTACCCTGATCATGGGGCCTGCAGAAATGCTGCTGGAACATGACCTGGACCGGAGCTCAGAAAAACAACTGTTGTCTTCCATCAAATCCAACGCAGACCGGATGTTAAAACTATCCAATGACCTGCTGGATTTTATGAAGGCCGACTCCGGCTACATCCGGCTGCATCCCGTAAAAAATGACCTGGTTGCTTTTTGCAGGGATGTCTTTGAAAAGTTTTCGGTCATCGCCACCGAAAAAGGCATCCGTTACCGGTTTAACCATACAGAGCCAGTGATCGATCTTTCCTTTGATCCGCATTATATGGAGATCGTTTTTTATAATCTGTTATCCAATGCGCTTAAATTCACTCCTCCGGGCGGCGCCGTTTCCATGCAGCTCGTAAGGCAGGCAAATAACGAAGTCACGATCAGCATCTGCGACAATGGCGTTGGTATTCCCCCGGAAAGCAGTGAAAAGATCTTTACACAATTCTTCCAGGTAGATGCTGCGGGAAATAAAAAAACCGGAACCGGTATTGGTCTGGCGTTGTCAAAGATCCTGGTTACCCTTCATGGAGGCCACATCCATTTTACCAGTACCAGGGGCGGTGAAGGCCGGGAAAATAAGACCTGCTTTTTTGTATCTTTGAAAGAAGGCGCAGATCATTCCAAAAAACCAGAAAACAATTGAGTACCAGTATTCTCATTATAGAAGACAATGCAGAAGTAAGGAATTTTCTCCGGCTCTGCCTGAACACCGACTATACCGTTTTAGAAGCGCCCGATGGTAAGGCCGGCTGGGATATTGCCGTTGATGAGCTTCCCGGGCTGATCATTACCGACGTGATGATGCCCGAAATGAATGGCAATGAATTTTGCCACCAGCTCAAGAACGATGCGCGCACCAGCCATATACCGGTGATCATGCTAACGGCGCAAACCAGCATCGATCAGCAACTGGAAGGTTTGGAAAGCGGAGCCGATGTCTATCTCACGAAGCCGTTCAGTGTTAAAGTGCTTCAGTCCTATGTAAAGAACCTGCTGCGTTTAAAAGAATCACAGCGGCAGCACTTCAGCCAGAAAATATTCCTGGAGCCCACACAAACCGAGGTAGGAACCGTAGACAAGAATTTTATGGAACGACTGATGCAGGTAATCGAGGCCAATATGAATAACCCCGAGTTTCATGTATCGGCCCTGGCCCGTGAAGTAGGGATGAGTACGGCCGTTTTGTATAAGAAATTCAATGCACTTACCCAAACCCCTATCGGGGAATTCATCAAATCGCTCCGTCTTAAAAAGGCGGCCCTCCTGCTGCGCAACGACAAATTCAATATTGCCGAGGTAGCCTGGGAAGTTGGGTTTAATGACCGCAAATACTTTAGCAAGGAATTTAAAAAATTCTTTGGTCAAACCCCATCGGAGTATATTTCAGGACCGACGTAACAGCTGTTGCAGGCAAAACCAATACCGGGCGCTTACCCACCGGAAAATGCTGACTGGCGCAACCCGCATGGGGCGAAGGAACCCCGCAGATGATACGGTCACTTTAACAACACGTCTACCACATCCCCGTTCTGCGACCTTAACGCAGCAGGTACCTGGATGATAATAACCCCTTCTTTTATGGTATAGGTGAGCGGCGCTTTTTTCCCAAGAAGCTCCACGCTCTTTACAGTGCCCGTTGCTTTTATTGTTACCGTTTCTGCTTTTAATGGTAAAAGCGGGGCTTTTAATTTACCGGGTACTGGCGGCATCACAAACAGATACCGGTGATTGCCACGGGCCGTTGCCGGTACAGAGGCCTGCTCATGATCATCTAGCGCATGCGCCCCGGTCACTGCAGCCTGGTTCACGTTCATCCAGGCAGCGATCTCCTGCAGGCGGCTGATCATCTCGCCGGAAAATACGCCTTCTTTTGTTGGTCCGAAATTCAGGAGCAAATTCGCGTTATTTGAACGGCAAACGGCCAGCTGGTTCAGGACATATGCCGCCGACTTTAAAGGCGCCCTGGTATAGCCCCAGCCCGGCTCCGCTATCGTAGCGCACAATTCGGCCCAGCCCGCCTGTTTTTCAACCGGCAGGGATTTATCTCCCTCCAGCGTTTTATAATCCCCGTATCCGAAAAAACGCGGGCTTACCACAATGCCCGGCTGAAGCTCATGAATACGCTCCATGGTTATACAACGTTTCCATGCGTCATTCCCTTTTGGTATATCTGCCGACCCGTCGAACCAGATCATGTCTATTTTGCCATAATTGGTCAGCAGCTCTTCTACCTGTCCTTTGATATAAGCAGCGACCGCTTCATAATGTTCCTGCTTTTCGGCATCCGTTTTAACGGTGGTCCGTACCCGCAGATCCGCATCAACCGAGGGAATACGCTGGTAATCCCTGCCGATACCATAGTACAGGAAGTTCTGATAATCCTTATTAAAATACCAGTCCGGGCCCGAATAATACAAACCGATCTTGAGGCCGTACTTCCGGCAGGCAGTCACAAATTCTTTTACAAAATCCCTGCCGTCCAGATAATTACGGGTATTAAAACTGCCGTATTTGCTGGGCCACAGGGCAAACCCATCGTGGTGTCGGGTGGTGAGCACCACGTACTGCATTCCTGCTGCCTTTGCCCATTTCACCCATTGATCTGCGTCGCAGGACGCCGGTTTAAACGCTTTTGCCTGCTCCCAGTATTGATTGGGCGTAAGGCAGGTGCCATTGAGTTTACACCGGTGCCCGGCAAAGAAGTCCCCCGCAGCAATGAACCGGTCAATGGAATCCTGCGAGGGTTTCTTTGAGCTCCATCCGATCTGTGTACCCGCCATCATGGGCCAGGAAAGATCCAGCTCCTTAACGGAAGATATACTCCAGTGAATGAACATCCCCAGTCCGGCCTGCGGATACCATTGCGCGCCCGGGTTGGCCGTACGTTTATAAGCAGCCCTGGTATCTTCTGTGATACCTATTTGTGCATGCTCCATCTTTACCCGCTCGTCTTCCTTCGGGTTGTTTTTTTGAGCCCGCACCTGCAGGCTGCATCCAAAGAATATCAGGGCGTATAAAAAGAGTACTTTTTTCATATTTTTTTCCGAACGTTATTTTAAGAATCGTTATGGTGCCTGTTCCATTGATCATTGCACCGTTACCGCCAGTTTTTTCACCTGGCTCCGCTGCCCGTCTGCGTTGGCATTGCCGGCCACAAACACCGCTTCGTACGTACCGGGCTTTGCATAGGTATAGCCCAGTGCGGGTACCGCATTGGCCATTGTTTTTACAACAGTACCGGCATCAGGGGTCACTTTTCTCAGATCTACAGGCCCTGTAACAGCCCAGGCTTCAACCGGATCGGTAGCTGCGGCAGCAGAAGTGGCACCTGCAATAACCAGGTTGGTAGCGCCCAGCGTCCACCGGTATGTATTGGTGATCGTTTTTGCAGCCCACCCCGGCACCGTACCCGTATTACCATAGTTGGCAACGGTTATAAAGGTTGGCAGCGTATCAATCACATAGGCGGTGCCGTCATTTAAAACATTGCGTAAGGAAAAGCCGGTAATGGTCCACTTATTCTGTACCGTGCCTGTTGCTGCTGTATACCGGAACGCGATGTAAACCGGTTTGCCTGCTGCAGCAATGTCAGACAGATCTACCGTTCCGGAAGCCACTACAGTGCCGTTTGTGGCCCATGAAGCCCGGCTGCTGATGTCGGTCCAGCTTGCGGCGGTTATTGCTGCAGGATCCGATGTATTGGTGATGCCACCCCCAAAATCTGTGGAGATCATTAACGATAGTGAATTCGGCTGTACGCCGCTGTTCAATGCCGTGCTGAACCGGAGTTGCGGAATACCCTCGGCCGAGGTACGCTCCCGGAACCCGTACCGTTTGCCGGCCTCACCGGAAAAGAAGGTTATATTATCCGGATTACCGGAGAACTGAAACGTTGCAACACGGCCTGCCGTATAGGCCGCACTGTCTGCAGCTACATCAAAGGTCAGGGAGCGGAGCTCAAGTTTTTTATTGCAGGAGGCCAGTATGAGTACTCCCAAAATCATCCCTATATAATTTATGCGCATCATTGTTATTTTATTAAAGTAAGGAATCCGTACCGGATATTACCAGCCCGGGTTTTGCACCATTTTTTTATTCAGTGCGATCTCCCCGGAGGGAATCGGATAAAGCAGGTTCCGTTCCGAAACATTCTTACCGCCTAATGCGCCGTATGCAACACCGCCTCCATTTGTTGCCATATCCGCACTCACCGTTTTCATAGCCGTAATAAATTTCCCCCAGCGGACCAGATCCTGTCTTCGCAATGCCTCAAAGCAAAGCTCCCGGGAACGTTCGTCTTCAATAAAAAGCTGGAACGCGTCTTTTGCCAGCCCCGCGGGCACATCGGCCGTTGCGCTGGGTGCTGCCACATCAACGCCATAGGCCCGCCTTCTGACCTGGTTCACCGCTTCATAAGCCGCTTCTGTGGGGCCATTTACCTGGTTCTCTGCTTCTGCCAGCATCAGCAGCACATCCGAATAACGCAGGAGCGGAAAATTGGTGGGCCCGTAATTCTTGTTCTTCGGACGCAGGAGCTCGTAGGATCTGCGCCATTTTGCCGCATCCCGGCTGTACATATTGGCCGCGGTTGTTACGATCGGCACCCGCGCACCCGTTGTACCGTTATAGCTATAGGGCTGCAATGTCCATTCCCGGCGCTGATCTCCGTTGCCATATAATTTAAATAGCCGGCCGGTACCCTTTATAAACCCATAGCAGTACCCGGTATCATTCTGAAAAGCAACACTGGTCATGGTAATGCCCAGTGTATTGCCTACCCGGCCGGACTCGTTATAGCCGTCTCCGTTAAAGCCCTTGAAATCGACTTCCCACATGCTTTCCTTAACATCATAAATATCCTGGGAGTGGTTGATAAAGACCTGGCTGTAGGCACTGGTGGTAAATGCGTTGTTAAAGCTCGCATTCAGCGTATGCTCGCCGGATGTTTTTACCTTCTTTGCCCAGTCAAGTGCCTCGGCATACTTCGCCTGGTCATTTAACGGAAAACCCGCCATATGCAGGCATACCCGGGCCAGTACACCTTCTGCCACCGTCCTGGACACACGGCTGGGATATCCCACAACGGAAGACAGGGGCAGCACCGCTTCGGCCTCCTTCATATCTTTAAGGATTTGCTCATATACTTCGCTGATGGAGGCCCTTGCAACGTCCAGGTTATTGGGTGAAGTAACCGGCTGCAATACCAGCGGCACCCCACCAAAACGGGTAACCAGTAAAAAATAATAATAGGCCCGTAAAAACTTTGCCTCCCCCAGTATAACGGCACGCTTATCCTCACTCATCTGAGGCAGGTTGATATTTGCGATCAGCTGGTTGGCGCGTTCAATTCCGATGTAACTATCCTGCCACAACTTGCTGATCCGGTCATTGGTAAAGTCAAAATTATAAACCGTGATACCGGTTACCGTGGCGGATCTTGCATAATAGGAATCATCCGTACAGGCGTCCCATTCAGAAAAAAGATAATCGCCGTACAGGTTACCCGAGCCCAGCTTATCATATACGCCGGCCAGTGCATTCACCAGCTTTGCTTCTGTGTTGTAATATTCCTCGCCGGTCAACGCATCCGTAGGTTTGGTATTCAGAAATTTTTTGCAGCTACCCAAACCGGCTGCCAGTAATACTAAGAATGATATATAGATAACTTTCATATAATCCAGTTTAAAATATTAGAATGTGATCCTTGCCCCAAAAGTGATGGTACGCGCGCGGGGATAGGTAGAATAATCGAACCCCGGTGTTAACGCCGAATTATAAGCGCTTACCTCGGGATCCATACCGGTATAGTTGGTCCAGGTGATCAGGTTCTGTGCCGCGGCATATACACGCAGCCCCTTGATCCGCACCCGGTCCAGTGTTTTTGTACCGAAATTATATCCAAGCGCTACCGTTTTCAGACGCAGGTAGGATGCATCCTCTACCAGGTAGGAGGAATAACCTCCGCCAAAATATCCCTTTGTACGGTAGAGCTTTGAATCTGTATTATCCGGACTCCACCGGTCTTCATAGGAAGCAAACTGGTTAAACGATAACGCATTTCTTCCTTCAAACATCAGTTTATTGATATTGAACACATCGTTACCATAAGACCACTGGAAGAATACATTCAGATCAAAATTCTTATAGGTAAGGTTATTGGAGAACCCGCCGTAATGAATGGGCAGGCCCCTCCCGATCATCGTATAATCATTGGCATCTACCTTCAGATCGCCATTGATATCCCGGTATTTGATATCGCCGGGCTGGATCTTGTCCCTGGTATTCCCGTTAGTGGTTACATTATCCTTAAGTACATATCCGCCGGATGCGGTGCGGTCGAAATCGCTGTAGTTATATACCCCATCCCATACGTATCCGTACATGAGGCCAAGCGAGCTTCCCAAACGGGCAATATAGGCCGAGGTGGACGTCCATCCGTTATCCCAGGCAACAGGCCGTTGCAGCGATTCCTGGTTCTCGGCCAGCCCCAATACCTTGTTGCGGTTAAATGAAATATTAAAATTGCTGCTCCAGGAAAAATCCTTTCGCTTCATATTGATCGTTTCCAGGGTAATCTCCAATCCCTCATTCTGTACGCTTCCGATGTTCTTATATGCCACATCAAAGCCGGAGGAGTTGGGCAGGTTCGCATTCAATAGCAGATCGGTTGTTTTTTTCCTGTAAACATCCATGGTTAGCATAACCCGCTGCTGAAAAAAGCCCAGGTCGAGCCCCAGATCTGCCTGCCCGGTCGTTTCCCATCTCAGATCACTGTTGCCCAGTGCAAGGGGAACAATCCCGCTCACAAAACCATTGTTGAACACATAACCGCTCCCAACCGGTAATCCAAAGCTCGTCAGATAAGAAAAATCGCCAACGCGGTTATTACCCGTAACACCGTAACCGATACGGACCTTACCATCCGATAATACCGGGTTATGTTTCAGGAACCCTTCTTCTGAAAACCGCCAGGAGAATGCGCCCGAGGGAAAGTAGCTCCAGTGATTTGCTTCCGAGAACTTGGAAGAGCCATCTGCCCTGAATGATGCCGTAAGCAGGTATTTTGAACGGTAGCTGTAGTTGACCCTTCCCAGAAAAGAGGCCAGCTTCCACAACGAGCTGGTGGCGGTAATGGGCTGCACATTACCTTCATCCAGACCGCTCACTCCCAGACTTTCATTCGGAAGCTGTGTTGCACGCATACCATACAGCGACGATTTGCCGCCCTGCATGGTAAAACCACCTACCATATTGATCGAATGCTTTTTTATAGACTTATTCCAGGTAAGGATGTTCTCATTTACCCAGGAATTGGTCTGGGCAAAAGCCAGCGACCCGTTCACCCCATCCAGCGTGCGCGGATTTCCGAACTGGGTCTTCGAGTTGTTAAAGGATTCCGAGCGCACCAGTTTATCATTGATCCCTCCTGTTACCCGCAATTTTAAGCCGGGAAGCAAGGTATACTCCGCGTATACATTTGCCGCAAGATTTTTGGTAGCATTTTTTCGTACAATATTTTCAAGATTGATTACAGGATTTATCCTGTAGTCATTGGCCGGGTCAATACTGGGGTCAAAAAGCAGGTCTTCCAGGTCGCCATCCACATTGGGAGATACCGGGCGCATGCCCCATACAGACGCAAAGATCTTGTTTGTAGATGAACCGCCACCTTCGCTGGGGCTCATTCCGGATTGCATCAGGTAACTATAGTTGGTGTTGAGCCCCACCCGCAGCTTGGTTCCGATGGACTGATCCAGCGCCACCCTGCCCTGGTAACGGTTATAGCCCGAATTGATGAGCACACCGTCCTGATCCAGGATGGATCCGGAAACCGCATATTTTGTTTGCCGGGAGCCGCCGCTGAGCGATAAGTTATAGTTTGCCATAGAGGCCCGTTGCATAACCAGTCCCTGCCAGTCTGTAATGGGCACATTTTTATAGCTGTCCAGCGTTCTGCCGTCGCTCAGGTACATTTCTTTAGGCGTGGGCGCGGTACCGCTGGATACGGATGTGGTATCCAGTTCCAGCTGATATTTTACAAACTCATAGGGGCTCATCATGTCCATTTTCTTGGTAGGATCCTGAAAACCGTATGAAACATCCAGCTGAAGTGCGGGTGGTCCTTCCTTTCCTTTTTTTGTAGTGATCATCACAACACCATTAGCGCCCCTTGCACCATAAATAGCCGTTGCAGACGCATCTTTCAGTATTTCGATGGACTCGATATCATTTGGGTTGATCACATTATTATCAGGGCTCTCAATGGGAAACCCATCTACCACGTATAGCGGCGAATTTTCCTGCGTAATGGAGTTATTGCCCCTTACTACAATGCTGATGCCGGATCCGGGCTGGCCATCATTTGAAGCTACCTGAACACCGGCAACACGTCCGGCCAGGGCCTCATCAAAAGAACGGACCGGGGCCTTATTCATATCACTTACGCTGACCCTTCCTACAGAGCCGGTAAGGTCTTTTTTCTTAACCGTTCCATATCCGACCACTACCACCTCATCCAACCCGGTGGTTGCTGCAGGCTGGAGCCGTACATTCAACGTGGCGGCGGAACCGGGCGATAATTCCTGTTCCGTATAACCCACAAATGAAAAGACCAGTATCCCCTCCCTGCCAGGCAGTGTAATGGTATATTTACCTGCGGCATCGGTAGTGGTTCCTGTTTGGGCGTTCCTGATCTTTACGGACACCCCCGACAACGGCACTCCGTCGGCTCCGGTAACCACACCGCTAATCTCAACTTGCTGCGCTCTTACAGTAATAACCCCCATAAGCAGCACAATTGCCAGCAAACAACGTATCATAAGCAACGATTTTTAATCAAAAATTTAATATGAACAAAAAAGATCAATCACCATCAGTTGGCTCCTGCAGATCGTCAATGTCCAAAAGGACAATTATTTCAACACAAACCTAACTTTCCTGTTTTACTTGCAAGGGGTGTAAATATCTCAAAATAGGGGTATTTTTTTATCCCGGACCTTTCTTTTTACCACAGAAACACCGGGTGCTTTTGATCACCTGTATTGTACCTGCCACTGTACTTTAATGGCAACCGCTTTTATAAACAGCGTTTTTACCCCGCACCTTTTTTACCACAGAAACGCCGAAACACCGGCCGTTTTTGATGTCTGCGCTTTAACACCACGCACCACAGAATTACAGAAACCCGCATCCGGCTCCTTACTGCCGCACTTTTGCAGCAAACACAGAAATATATTTCTACCCCTATTTCGATAAGATATCCCCCCTCTTCCACAAAATCATTCCGCAATTTGCAGCTGGTCTTGCCTGCAGCCATTTGCTGACGAAATTTTTAAAACCTAATACAGAAATATGTTTACCAGAAAATGTGGAAGTGCCGTACTATTGCTCCTGGTTGCCCTGTGCAGCTTTGCCCAGCAAAAAAAAGGAAAAGATGAGTTTGATTTTGTATTCCGGTTAGCCGAACGCCAGTATACCGATATGCTGGCCATTTCAAAAGACCTGCACCGGTACCCGAGAACCAGCAACCCGGACGGCAGTGTGCATTATGATACCGTAGACGACTGGACCGGGGGGTTTTGGCCCGGCTGTCTGTGGAATGTATACCAGTTCACTAAAAAGAATACCTGGGAAAAAGCCGCTATTGAATGGACCGAGAGCCTGGAGAACAACCAGTACAATACCCGGCACCACGACATCGGTTTTATGATGTACAGCAGCTATGGCAATGCGATAAAGTTTGTACCCCGGGAGGCTTATAAAAAGATCCTCATCCGGTCGGCCCAATCGCTCATCACGCGGTATAACCCGGTGGTAAAGTCGATCAAATCCTGGGATTACCGGAAATCCTGGGACGGAAAAACGGAATGGTTCTTCCCGGTGATCATTGATAATATGATGAACCTCGAATTGCTGTTCTATGCCGGCAAGGTAACAGGAGACCCGGCCTACCGGAAAATAGCCATCGACCATGCCGAAACAACCATGAAGTATCATGTTCGTAAGGATTACAGTTCTTATCATGTGGTAGACTACGATACCATTACCGGCAGGATGCTGCACCGGCAAACCTGCCAGGGCTTTGCAGACAACTCTACCTGGGCTCGGGGACAGGCCTGGGGCATTTACGGATTCACGCTGATGTACCGCGAAACAAAAGACAAAAGATATCTTACCACGGCAAAAAAAATGGCGGATTTCTTTATGAATCATCCCAACCTGCCCAAGGACAAAATCCCCTACTGGGATTTCAATGCAGGCCAGCCGGGCTATAAAGCCGACTGGAAGTATAACCCCGCCGATTTTAAATATACACCAAGAGACGCCTCTGCTGCTGCCATCACAGCCTCAGCGTTGTTGGAGATGCAGGGTTACCTGGGCAAGGCAGGAGCCCCCTATAAAGCGTTTGCCATTGAGATCCTGAGATCGTTAAGCAGCCCGGCCTACCTCGCCACGCCCGGCACCAACAGCCATTTCCTGCTTAAACATTCTGTAGGCAGCATCCCGCACGGAAACGAGATCGACGTACCATTGGTTTATGCGGATTACTATTTCCTGGAGGCCCTGCTCCGTTTCAGAAACATGAAGTAATTTAGTATTTTGTGTGCATGGCAGCACCCGAATGATCACGGGATGTTGCCGCGCTTCATTGCCGGTAACTGCGGCTAAAATTGACACAAAAATGAACAGACCCATCTTCTTTCTTACCACATTGCTCCTGGTTTCGTTTTTATCCGCCAGTGCCCGGGACGACATGTCGACCATCCTTACACGCATCAGCAATGAAGTATTTGACAATACCGGTGACGCGCAGATCGCAAAAGGCATCCGGGACTTTAAAAACCGGATGGCCGGTAACGGAAGCTGGCCGGACATCCGGTATAACGACCGGTCTGCAACGCAATGGCTGCCCATCACACACCTGGAGCGGATCCGGCTGCTTGCCGCAGGTTATTCCAATTCCCGCAGCATTTACTACGGGGATGAAGCCCTGTTTGCAATGATCTGTAACGGCCTCCGGTATTGGTGCAGCATCAAGCCCAAAAGTGACAACTGGTGGCATAACGACATCAATACCCCCCAGCACCTGGGCCAGATCCTGGCCATGATGCAGCTTGGTAAAAAACAGCTGCCCGCCTCTCTGCAGGAGGCCGCATTAAAAGTAATGGAAGAAGCCCGTTCGCCATTTAGTTTTACCGGCGCCAACAAACTGGACATTGCCATCCATTATATTTGCCGCGCCGCCATCCGGCAGGATCCCCGGCTGCTCCAAACAGCCGTGCAGGAAGCCTTTCAGCCGATCGCATTTACCACTAAGGAAGGACTTCAAAACGACTTTTCGTATCTCCAGCATAAAGAGCAGTTACAGATCTCCAGTTACGGACTGGTGTTCCTCATTGGTTCCTACCGGGTAGCCGCATGGCTTGCGGATACCCGGTATGCCATTCCTGATGACAAGCGCCGGCTGCTGGATCATTACTTTTTTGAAACCTTTGCAAGAACACTCCGCGGCAGCGGTATCGATTATAATGTGGAAGGCCGCGGCGTATCCCGGCCCAATGCGCTGGATAAAACAAAGATCGTTGACAACAATGATGTAGCGGGCCTCTTTGCACATATCCGGGCGGTAAGCCCCGAACGTGCAGCAGCACTGGATGCTATAAAAGCAAGACTGCTGCACCGGCAGCCGCCCTCCTACCAGATCGTACCCGGTCATACACATTTCTGGCGGGGCGATTATACCATACATATACGGCCGGGGTACTCCTTCAATGTTCGCACCGTTTCTTCACGCACCATACGGACCGAAAGCGGCAACGGCGAAAATATGCTTGGCACCGTACTTCCGGACGGGTCTGTAAACCTGGTACGGCGCGGGGATGAATACATCAATATCATGCCTGCATGGGAATGGGATAAAATTCCCGGGGTAACCGCAAGGGATTATGATACGGCCGTTACTATGAAAAAGGATTGGGGCGTTTACGGAAGTACGGCCTTTACAGGCGGCGTATCAGACAGTTTATACGGAGCAACCGCGTATACACTTAACTACGACAGCGTTACTGCAAAAAAATCATGGTTCTTTTTTGACGATGCCATCATTTGCCTCGGCACAGCTATTACCAGCAATGCGCCCGAGCCGGTTACCACCACCATCAACCAGGCATGGGCCCGTGGAAAAACGCTTCTGAACGACCATGGCGGCATCCGCACCCTGGAGCAGGGAGTTACCACGGCACATCCCCGGTGGATCTGGCAGGACAGCATCGCCTATATCTTTCCAACCGAACAGAAGGTTTCTGTTTCAAACGCAGAACAATCCGGAGACTGGTCCCGGATCAACAAATCCCGTAAAGGAACCGTAAAAGGACGGGTGTTTAAACTTTGGATCGATCATGACAGCAGACCCGCCGGAGCCGCATATTCCTATATAGTTGTGCCCGGGATCGGTGCCGGAGATGTTCCATCTTATAAAACAGAAAACATCCGGATCCTCAGCAATAACAATACCATCCAGGCTGTAGCTCAAAAAGAACAGGGGATCATCCAGGCCGTATTTTACGCGCCGGGCCGTTTAGAAGCGGAAAGTACCATCCTGGTGGCAGACCAGCCCTGCATTATACAGGTTCGGCATACAAACCCCGGCAAGGTAACATTAAGCGTATGCGATCCTACGCAGCAGTTAAAAACAATAAAGCTGTCATTTACTTCTTCAACCATCAAACAGCAGAACCTGTTGATCGCATTACCGGAAGGGCCCTATGCGGGGCAATCGGTATCCCGCGCGCTTCAATAAGCCTGCTTACGCTAAAAAATGGAACCGGGAAGTGCCCAAAAAACAACGACATGGAGGCCATCCCGCTGAAGAACGGCCGTACGGAGCTGCAGATACCTGTCCGTGATGGTATTGCCCGGCAGTTCACATTAATTAAATAAAACAGGAGTAAAAATGAACATAAAGATGATTTTACTGGCGGCATGTTTTGGGTGGCCTTTAAACCCGGCAGCACAACAACATCAAAAGCCCAATATCCTTGTTATTGTAAGTGATGACGGAGGTTATGCCGATTTTGAATGCTACGGCGGCAAACAGATCCCCACACCCAACATCAATACCCTGGCCAGGGAGGGCGTGCGGTTTACGAACGCCTATGTATCCGCCTCCGTATGTGCGCCCTCCAGGGCCGGCATCCTTACGGGGCGATACCAGCAACGCTTTGGGTTTGAGCACAACATGTCCGGTAAGCCGGCACCCGGCTATACAGAGGCCGATATGGGACTCGGCCTGGATCAGAAAACCATTGGCGACGAATTAAAAGCCAACGGTTACAGGACCATTGCCATTGGAAAGTGGCACCAGGGAAATACCAGTGCATACTTTCCCCTGAACCGTGGTTTTGATGAGTTTTATGGATTTAAGGAAGGCCACCGCGACTTCTTTTCATTTAAGGGTGCCAGGGATGAGCCCTACGCACTGTACGACAATAACATCATTGTTCCGGAAAAAGACATCAGTTATCTTACCGATATGTTCACCCACAGGGCTGTTGATTTTATTGACCGGAACAAAGATCGCCCCTTCTTTATGTACCTTGCGTACAACGCCATTCATACCCCCTTACAGGCAAAGCAGAAAGACCTGGACCGCTTTAGCAACATCGGAGACAAAAAACGGCAAACCTATGCAGCGATGATGGCTTCTATGGATGCCGGCATTGGTGAAGTGCTGCGTACGCTTAAAGAAAAAGGGCTCGAGAAAAACACACTGGTATTCTTCATCAACGATAACGGAGGAGCCACCAACAATGCATCTGACAATGGCCGGCTCCGGGGCATGAAGGGATCCAAATGGGAAGGAGGCATCCGGGTTGCTACAATTATGAAATGGCCCGGGCATTTCCGGTCCAATACGGTTTACAACAAACCCGTGATCTCGCTGGACATTCTGCCTACCGCGCTGGCCGCCGCCCATGCCCGAAAAACTTCTTCCTATGCGCTGGACGGGGTCAACCTCCTGCCCTACCTGGGGTCAGCCGGCACTCCGCATCCGGAGCTCTTCTGGCGCAGGGGGATTGCGGCAGCAGTTCGCTCCGGCAAATGGAAACTGATCCGCGTAGAATCGGACCCCATCCTGCTCTTTAACCTGGAAACCGATATTTCCGAAACGCGGAATCTTGCAGATCAGTATCCCGGCATTGTAAAAGACCTGCTGGGAAAACTGGAACGCTGGGAAAAAGGCCTGCAGGCTCCGCATTGGGGCAGTTCATTCGGGGGATATAACCAGATCATGAAACATAAGATGGAAACCCGGGGAAGGGATATGGAACGCAAATACCCCTAGTATTATGCCTGTCCTAAATTGCAGGATGGCTGCGTTCTGAGCACCGATTACGCAATACCCGTTGCGGACAAAATACCCGGGCGCGGGATCCCGGTGCTTTTGATCACGCCGGTAAAAACACAAGGTCTTATATATCTGTCGTGAGCAAACCGTTTTTCGTTTATTGCCTGATCCTGCTGCTGACACCGGCAGCCGCCATCGCAACCATTATCCAGGACCGTTTTCCGCAAACAAAAAGCCGCTCCGGGAATCCTGAAGCGGCCTTAAAAAATATCCATTAGTTACCTACTAGTTGTTCGCATGATACATCAGCGCATAATATTCATGCGCCATGCGGTTGCTCTCAAACTGCCAGCGCACATCCTGCATCCCGTTCTTCATAATCTGGCGCCAGGTACTATAATCCTGGTAATAGAGGGGTATGGCCTGCCCGGTAAGGATCTCGTAAAGTTTGTTCAGATCATACTCATCCTGCTCATGGGTATTCATGTTCTGGTAGTCTGCCTTGGGGATCACAAACCCGTTATGCCCGTGGTTGATAAATTCGGGGATCCAGCCATCGTCTGTAGAAAAGTTCACCGCCCCGTTCATGGCAGCCGTCATACCGCTGGTGCCGGATGCTTCCCGCGGTACACGCGGATTATTTAACCAGATATCCGCTGCCTGCTTTAACCGTTTCGACAAGCCCAGCTCATAACCGGTGAGCACGGCCACGTTCTTATAATTTTTGCTCAGATGCACCAGTTCATTAAACTCAGAAATCGCAGGAAAATCCATCGGATAGGGCTTACCCGCCCAGATAATCTGAACAGGATACTGTGTATTATGCAACAACTGGTTAAAACGCTGCAGATCGGATGCGATCATCCCGGCCCTTTTATAACCGGCAAACCTGCGGGCCCAAACGATCGTGAGCACGCGGGGATCAAACAGCTTACCCGTTTGGTCGGCTACAATTTCAAAAGCCCGCTTCTTCAGGAACCATTTACGGTCATCAAAACCATAATCATCCCCTACATCTTTGAATTTATACATCTGCTTATCTGCCCAGTAATTCCAGTTCTGTGCATTGGTAATGGAAACAATGGGACAGATTCCCTCATATTTACCCCACATCTCGCGCGACACCTCCCCGTGCAGCTTCGATACGCCATTGGCCACATGCGCAAAACGCAGCGCCACCAATGAGTGATTGAACTGATCGCCATAGTCGCGCGTCAGCGTCTTCACTTCATCCACACCCAATCCGCAGAAATAACTCATCTTATGACAGAGATAGATATCATGCTTTTCGTTACCGGCCTCTTCCGGCGTATGTGTTGTAAACACCAACCGTTTTTTTACTTCCTCCAGGTTACGGTTAAACTTCTGATACAGGTAAAATGCAGCAGAAAGTCCATGCGCCTCGTTCAGATGATACAGCTCCGGATCAAAGCCCAGCAGGTCTATCAGCCTGGCGCCACCTACCCCCAGTAAAATGAACTGGGCCACCTTGGTAGCCACATTTGCATCGTACAGCTTATGACAGATGGTTTGCGATACATAATCATTTTCCGGAAGATCGGTGCTCAGCAGGAATAAGGGTGCTGTTTTAAAGGTCTCCGGGTTGAGGTAATACGCTTTTACCCAAACCGGGGTATCATGAACGGTTATCTGGAATTTGATTCCGGTATCTTCCAGAAAACTATAGATCTTTTCATTCCAGGCTACATCCAGTGTCTGATCCTGGTTCCGCTCCTGGTCATAGTATCCGTATTTCCATAAAATACCAATGCCGATCATATTTTGCCGCAGCTCGTAAGCACTGCGAAAATGTGAACCAGATAAAAAACCCAGTCCTCCGCTATAGATCTTCAATGGCTGATGAATAGCAAACTCCATGGAGAAATAGGCAACTTTCTTTGCATACGTCTTATCTACCTCGTAGGGAACCTTAAAATTTTCAAAACTCATACTCTTTATTTAACGGTCAGCAAAATAAGTGATTTATACGAAGAAATCGTTATAAAATGCACCCGGCGTTAATAATTGTGTGGATAACACACATTAAAACCCGATTGCAGCGGCGGCGGGAAAACGCCGGTCACCGCGGTTATTCATCCTGTGCCTTACCAAGATTCAGCTGCATATATTTTTTGGGCGTCGTTTGAGTCAGTTTTTTAAAGACCCTGCAGAAGTAATACGGATCATCATAACCCACCAGCGCCGCAACTTCCTTGATCTTTATCCGCGATGATACCAGCAAGGTACAGGCATGATGGATCTTCAGCTGGATGAAGTACTCCAAGGGTGCCTTACCGGTTTCGCCCCTGAAAAGACTGGAAAAATACGAAGCCGATAAATTGCACCGTGCGGCAAACGTTTCAATGGATAGCTTCTGATCAATATGCTCTTTCATGTAGGCGATGGTATCCGCGATCATCTTGCCGGAGCTGACCGCCGGTTCCTGCAGGTACATATCTTTAAACAGGAAGGATGCAACAAACGCATGCAGGCATAATATCGCATTGATCACATTTTCTCTTGAATGCGATTTTTCCAGGCTTTGATACATCGTTGTCCAGAGCTTCAGCGCAAAAGCATTATAATGGATTGAGCCAGGGCCCCGCTGCGGTGTTATCTTCATGGTTTTATTGAACATCCCGATAGTGGTGCCTGTAAAATGTACCCAGTAGATCGTCCAGGGGTCTTCATTATCGGCGCCATACCGCATATACAGATCCGTTGCGGGCAGGATCGCATATTGATTGGCCGATACCTCGTAACGCTCCTTCCCGATGATATACCAGCCCTTGCCTCCCGTACAATACAACAAAATATTGTCTGCACAGCCGTTCCTGCGTTCCCGGTAATGAAACAATGCCTTGGGAAAATAACCGATCTGGGTAATATACATATGCCCCAGTAACGGATCTGTACGGATGATCTTATTAATGACGCGATTGGGTAACACTACCATCTGCTGTCCCGTAAATCCGTCGCGCCTGTTAAAATTGCTCATAGCTGTCTGATTATACGTCTTGTTTTATCGCCGCATCCGGTTCCCCGAACCACAAAAGCGACTGAAAATCTTCCTTCCGGATAAAAAACAAAATGCAATAATCCAGTAAAATAATTAAATTATCCATTAAACATGGATAAAAGTACAAATCTAAAACGTTTTCGTTGACTTTAACATTTAATTAATAGGATAAAAAAACATTAAATTCCTACGCTCTTATATAATCGGATCGTCCAGTTTTTTAATTCAATAAGCTATTGAATTTAGTGGTTGCCCGCTCTATTTTTGATCTCAGATTAAATCGATATTTATTGCTATGCTTGCTGTCCAACAATTGACGCTTACAGAATCCTTATCATCCTGCCCGCCTGGCTGAGGCCGGTGCGGCAACAATCCGGGCATACTTGCGGAAGCAATGATGTTCACCGGAAAGGCATATAAAATATAGCTGTGCCGGCACGGGCGCCGGCAGGCATGTGTTATTTATGGCAATGATACGCTCAGGTGCCAATGGACCACTTATTGTTTTTAAATCACCCCACGGTTAATGAAATCTTTGATTATGCTTTATAAAAACCAGACAGTTTTACGCTTGCTATGTACGTTATTCCTGTTCCTCTTTTATACGGCCGTTATAACGGCCCAGAACGGCGGTAAGGTAACCGTTGTTGGTACAGTGGTCGATTCGGCCAATGTACCCTTGTCCGATGTGAGCGTTGTGGTTAAAGGAAATGAAAAGACCGGTACCGCTACCGATAATAACGGGCGGTTTGTACTGGATGTAGCGGCAAACAGTACCCTGCTTTTTACATCGGTATCTTATAACGATTATACATATAAAGTACCGGCAGCCGCCGAACCGGATCTTAAGATCACTTTGATCCAGAAAATAATTTCTTCAGACGATGAGGTAATCATTACCGCGTACGGAAAAAAAGTACGCCGTGAGTCGGTTACCGGGTCAGTGTCTACCATTAAACCGGATCAGCTGCGTACACCGGCATCGAACCTTACGGCGGCACTGGCCGGGCAGGTGGCAGGTATCATCGGGTTCCAAAGCAGCGGGCAACCCGGCTTTGACAATGCAGACTTCTTTGTACGGGGCGCCACTACTTTCGGCTTCCGGCAAAGCCCGCTGATCCTGATCGACAATATTGAATTAACAACCGATGACCTGGCCCGCTTACAGGTGGATGATATTGCCGAGTTCTCGATACTAAAAGATGCCAGCGCCACTGCGCTTTATGGCTCACGTGGTGCAAACGGGGTGATCCTGGTTACCACCAAACGGGGGAAGACCGGGAAGCCTTCTTATAATATCCGTTATGACAATTCGGTCTCCACTCCCACGCAAACACTCAAATTTGCAGATCCCGTCAGCTATATGAAGCTGTATAACGAAGCGCAGCTGACGCGGAACCCCTACCAGGTACCGCAGTTCGATGCAGATAAGATCTATTTTACACAACGCACTCTTGATGGAGCGCCGGATGGTAATCCCTATGTATATCCGGCTGTAGACTGGCTGGATCTGATGTTCCGCAACCGCTCCAGCACCCAGAAGCTGAACGGAAGCATCAGCGGCGGAAGTGAGGCCACCCAATATGCTGTATCCGGATCTTACAGCCAGGACAACGGGCTGCTGCGCGAGAGCGATATCAACGTTTTTAAAGGCGGCATCAAATTCAAGAACTATCAGTTGCGGTCAAATGTGGATATAAAACTCACCCGTACCACAAAACTGAGCGTGGACCTCTGGGGTACGTTCAACGAGTATCAGGGTCCCATTACCAATGATGCCAATGGCTTTGCCACCGATCTCTATTATATGGCCACACACAGCAGCCCGGTTTTATTCCCTGCCTACTATTTACCCGACTCCGCCAATCTGCTCACACAGCATATCCTGTTCGGGAATTTTAACGGGAGCTCACCAGACCGGGGCGGCGGCAACTTTAAACCGTCTGAGGGCGTGGGTTATCCCAACCCCTTTGCCCAGATGATGCGGGGTTACCGTACAAGGAGCAATTCCCGGCTCAGTGCCACTGTACGGCTCAACCAGGACCTGGAGATGATCACAAAGGGGCTTAGCTTCAGCGGCTTCTTTTCTACCAACCGCTTTGCCCAGGTACAATACAGCATGACGTATAATCCCTTTTACTATACCGTGGATACGTACAACCCGGCAACGGACCAGTACTCCCTTTTCTGGCTGAACAACCGCTCCGGCCTTGCTTTTAACGGAGGATTCGGTTCCGGTTCCAACGCCGTTGCAACGGAATACCTGGCCATATCTACCGGCGACAGGGGCTCCAGTTCATTTCTGCAGATGCAGGGTATTCTGAACTATGACCGCACCTTCGGGGCACACAATGTGAACGGATCCCTGGTCGTGAACCGGCAGCAGAACCTCAACCCGGAAGACGTAAATAATTTTGAAAAAATATTACCAAGCCGGAACCTTACTTATGCAGGGAGCGCCCGCTACAGCTACCTGAGCCGGTATAACCTGCAGTTCGATTTCGGGTACAATGGCTCAGAGCGGTTCGATCCTTCGCATCGCTTTGGCTTCTTCCCCAGCTTGTCTGCCGGATGGGTGGTAAGTAAAGAGCGCTTCTGGCAAAACAGCGGACTGGCTTCGGTAATTACCTCGTTCAAACTGAGAGGCAGTTATGGAAAAGCGGGTAATGATGACATCAGCACCCAGCGCTTCTTTTATGTTTCCAATGTGAACCTGAACAACTCAGGAGCCGGCGCCGTATTTGGTACCAACAACCAGTATAGCCGGCCCGGTGTTACCATCAATAGCTATCCGAATCCTGAAATATCCTGGGAAATCAGCAAAATTGCGAACTATGCCATTGAATTCACCCTGTTCAACGCCCTTGATTTCATCGGGGAATACTGGACCCGCAAAACAACGGATATCCTGCAGGCCCGCCAGATCCCCAATAGCATGGGCCTGGAAGCCGGCCTGAGCGGTAATTTAGGAAAGGCCAGTTCAAGAGGGCTCGACCTTACGTTAAATTATAAAAAACAATTCGCAAACGGGCTTAACGTCAGCGTTATGTCCAACGCCACTTTTTCTGAAGGCCGGTACGATTATTTTGAAGAGCCGGACTATGGATCAGAATACTGGAGAAGCCGTACAGGGCAGTATATTGGCCAGCGCTGGGGGTATATAGCTGAACGGTTATTTGTAGATGACAAAGAGGCGGCCGCCTCTCCCAAACAATTGTTTGGCAGCTCCGGTTTGGGCGCAAAAGGCGGCGATATCAAGTACCGGGACGTAAACAATGACGGTGTGATCAACTCAGCGGATATGGTGCCCATCGGGCTGCCCAACAGTCCACAGATCAATTACGGCTTTGGACTGAGCGTCAATTATAAAAGTCTGGACCTCGGACTGCGGTTCACCGGCCAGGCCCGCTCTACCCTTTACATGTACCCGGAAAGGATCAGCCCCTTTATCAGCAATTTTGCTGTGGTGGACGGAAGCAATATCGTAGGCGCGCCTACCCAGATTTTACAGGCTTTTGCAGATGATCACTGGTCCGAAAACAATCAAAACCTCTATGCGCTCTATCCCAGGCTGGGCACCACTCCCAACGATATCGCAAACAATGTGCAAACAAGCACCTGGTGGCTGAGAAGCGGCAGTCTCTTACGGTTAAAATTTGCCGAGCTGGGCTATACGCTTCCGCAAAAATGGATAAACAGGGTTTCGCTCAAAAATGCCCGGATCTACTTCAGCGGTACCAACCTGCTGCGGTTCAGCCGCTTTGATCTATGGGAGCCGGAGCTATCGCTCAGTACCAATAATTCAACCAAGCCGTTCAGCGCCTTTAACTATCCACTGCTGCGAGCTTATAATTTAGGAATTAATATCTCATTATAAAATCCAAAAGAATACAAGATGAAAAAGAACTATTTATTTACGATTTTATCCGTTATGGTGTTTTCTTTTGGTATCACCGGATGCAAAAAATACCTGGACATCGTACCCCCCAATATCGGCACACTCGACTATGCATTCCGCAACAGAAGTGAAGCAGAAAAATACCTCTTCACCTGTTACAATACCTTACAGCAACGTGCTTCCATGATGAACGATCCCTGGTTTGCAACCGGTGGCGACCTGGTACTTCCCCAGGAATACCTGGGTCAAACCAACCTCAGCTACCCCGGGCTCCAGCTTATAAAGGGCAATGTAATGAACAAGGACAACCCTACACTTAACTACTGGGATGGCAGCGGAGCCCCCAGCTACTTTGATGCCATCCGCCGCTGTAATACCTTCCTGGAAAATATCAACAAGCCCATCGACCTTACCAATTATGAAAAGGACCGGTGGATTGCAGAAGTAAAATTCCTAAAAGCATATTATCATTTCTTCCTGGCTAAAATGTATGGTCCCATTCCGGTGATCCGGGAAAACGTTCCTGTAACCGCCGAAACCGAGAACACAAGACCGAAACGGGAACCGGTGGATGTTGTGTTCAACTATGTGGTACAACTACTGGATGAAGCAATGCCCAGCCTGCCCCCGCAGATCGATAATCCTGCAGATGAACTGGGGCGCATAACACAGCTGATTGCCTTAAGCCTGAAGGCCGAAGTACGCGTAGCGCAGGCCAGCCCGCTGTTTAATGGAAACCCCGAATATGCCGGAGTAAAAAATACAGATGGCACAGCACTTTTTTCGGCCACTGCCGATAATAGTTTATGGGCCAGGGCAGCACAGGCCTGTAAAGAAGCCATCGACATGGCAGAAACCAGCGGCCTGGGTTTATATACATATATAAAGCCCCCCAATATCTCCGCCACACTTTCCGATTCGTTAATGAAGGAAATGAGTTTCAGGGCCGCCATTACTGAAGACTGGGACAAAAACAGGGAACTCATCTGGGCACTTAACGGAACATTCCCCTACCAGCAGCAGATGTTCCCCAGGCTCATGAGTGCGGCCGTTATTACAAGAGGGCAAAACACGGTAGCCTGCCCCTTTGCAGTTACCGATCTGTTTTATACCCGCAATGGTATCCCCATTGACGAAGACAAGACCTGGGACTATGCCAACCGGTTCAATCCCGCTACCGGTGACGACGCCCACCGGTTCTATCTGAAGAAGGGCTATGAAACCATCAAAAACAATTTTAACCGGGAAGTACGGTACTATGCCAGCTTTGGCTTTGACGGCGGTAACTGGTTTGGAAACGCCGTGTATGATCAAAACAACCTGCTGAGCATCCAGGGCAAAGGGATCTCCAGTATTTCCGGGGTATCCAATGCCGAGTCCGGCAATATCTTTGGCATCTGGCCCAAGAAGCTCTGCAATTATCTTACCGTAAATAACACAACATCCTATACCGCTCAGGGATACCATTTGCCCCTGATGCGGATGGCCGACCTGTATCTGTTGTATGCCGAGTGCCTGAATGAAGCGAACGGGCCCTCCGAAGACGTGTATACCTATATCGATCTGGTACGTGCACGTACCGGTTTAGGCGGGGTCGTTGAATCCTGGTCCAATTATTCCAGCAACCCGAACAAGCCCCTCACCAAAGAAGGACTGCGGCAGATCATCCACCGCGAGCGCCGGATCGAGCTTTGCATGGAAGGTAAGGCCGGCTGGGACCTGAGAAGATGGAAAGAGTACATTGAGTCCGCCTCCCGCCCCATACAGGGATGGAGCGTAAACTTAAATACAACGGCGCAATACTTTCAGCTGATCACGTATTATATGCCGTCCATTTCTGTAAAGGACTACCTGTGGCCTATATCCACGCAGGAGTTACTGGTAAACCGGAACCTGGTACAAAACCCCTTCTGGTAGCCTTACAGCTGCGGCGCAGATAACAAACAGATTAACATTAAAAAGAAACTGATGAAACGAATAAATATACGCAACACTTGCCTTTTTGCCGTAGTAGCCGGCCTGTTGCTTGCCCTTGCATCCTGCAGTCATAAAAATGAGTTTGTGGAAATCGTGTCTGCCGATAAAACAAAGCCGGCACCCATTTCCGAATACAACGTATCAAACTTTAACGGAGGTGCCTTCATTACCTACAAGCTGCCCAAAGTTGATAATATCCTGTATGTACAGGCCGATTACGATTTAAGCGGAGGCACAAACCGGCATGTACAAACCCGGTCCAGCTACTTTTCAGACACCATCACCGTAGAAGGGTTTGAGGACGCCCGGGAATATGAAGTGAAGCTTACCGTAGTAAGCCGGGCCAACATCCCATCGGACCCCATAACGGTTAAAGTGCAGCCGGATATCCCCGTTTACCAGCTGGTAGCAAAGAACCTGACGATGGAACCGGACTTCCAGGGCGTAAGAATCCTGGCGGTAAACGAAAACCGGAAAAATGTAGGCATTGTGTTCCTGGATGATCAGCTTGGAAACTACAGCATCCGGCAACAGAATTTTTCCGACTTTCAAAACGTATCCTATGCCATAAGGGGCTATGATACGATACAAAAAGTATTTGCGGCCTACGTAACCGATAAATGGGGCAACCGGTCCGACACCGTTTTCACCTCCATTAAACCGTTGTTTGAAAAAGCGCTCGACAAGAAAAAATTCGCCCGTTATGCGCTGGCGAGCGAAACGCCCATCTATAACAACAATACCCAATATCCGCTCAGCAATTTATGGGACGGTAATTATACCAACTTCTGGCATACCATTCAAAACAGCGCCACCGTAACCATGCCCGTATACGGAACCTTTAATTTAGGAACGGCGGCCAAACTGAGCCGGTTTAAATTTACACCAAGGAATCCCAATTATGAATACCGGCACGGGTGTCCGAAATTATTCACAATCTGGGCTTCGGATGCCGCTGCACCGGCAGACTTTGTTGTTCCGCTGCAATCAGCAGAGGGAACCCGGATCGGAGATTGGGTAAACCTGGGAAATTATGAGTATCCGAATCCTCCGTCGGGAGCTGCTCCAGGCCTGTCCTCCTATTCGTTACAGTCCGATAAAGACTTTTTCAATAAAGGCATCGAATTTAACTTCCCCTTCTCAGTAACAAAGTTCCGCTACATCCGGTTTGCCGTTAGCGAAACATTTACCCCCGGAACCTTTACACATGGAGCAGAAATAGACGTTTACGGAGACGACCGCTAATACAGGACCGCATATCCTGAACATCTCAAAAAAACAACAAAACCTGTTTAACAAAAAACAGGAATCACATAAAAACAGTAATCATGAAATGGATCAATGGTTTCTTTATACTGAGCCTGTTGCTGGCGATGAGCTGCGAAAAGGACCAGTTGGCATATAAGAAATTTTTAAACGATAATGAAATTGTATATGCCGGACTGGCAGAACGGCCGGTAGCCAGGGGTGGCAACCTGCGGGTTCAGCTGGAATGGGAAAAAAGTATCGACCCGTCGGTTACTACATACGTTATCTACTGGAACAACGGAACGGATTCGGCCGCCGTTCCCGCTACCGCGGCAGATGCCGATGGTAAATACAGGCATATCGTCCTTAACCTTCCGGAATATGTTCAGAGCTTTAAATTGGTAGCCGTAAATGACCGTGGTTTCCGGTCCATTGGCCAAACCATCGATGGGGTAAGGATCTATGGTCCTTTCTATAATTCGGGGCTGATCAACCAACGGTTCAGCAACGCTAAATCATTCGGGAGCGATTCTGTAAAACTATACTTCTTTAAAGCAGACTCCACAAAGGCCTACTCCAGGTTGTGGTATTATAAACAAAACGGTGACAGGGATAGTGTTACATTCGGCCAGGACTCCGTAACCTTAAGATCATTTAAGCCGGGGACCAGGGCTGCTATCCAGTCTTACTATGTGCCACCGAATGCGATCGACACCTTTAAAACCTTAAAGCTGGATAGTTTGCTGGCTTATTGATCCGGCAAAATAAATCCTCCGTTTAACAATACGATATACAACAAGCATTGATCTTCGAAAGTGTCAGCGTTGCCCGCCGGCACTTTTTATTTTAAGATCACCCCGGCCAGTGGTGGCAGATTGAGCGTGATCCTATATTGTTTTGCTTCCTCATCTAATAATGCCGTACGGACATCCTTATTAAACACATCGCCCGTTCCATCGTACACCTTCGCATCGGAGTTAAACAGTTCCGTTGTATATTCCTTTCCGGAAACGGTTACTTCCCAGTTGTAGCGTACTTCCGGGGTCATGTTCAGCAATACCAGGAGATCTTCCTCCGGACGGGTGCCTTTGCGTTTATATACCATCACACTTTCGGCACGGTGCTCGAGGTCTACCCACTCAAACCCTTCCGTCCTGAACTGGTTCACATGCAGGGCCGGTTCGGCAACCAGGATCCCGTTCAACGCACGTAAACATTCCTGGGCGCCTTTATGACTATTGTGCTGCAATAACGACCAGTCCAATTCCGATTTATAGTTCCATTCGCTTGTTTGCCCGAACTCGGACCCCATAAACAGCAACTTGGCACCGGGATGCGTCCACATATAGGTAAAGAACAGCCGGAGATTGGCAAACTTCTGCCAGAGATCACCGGGCATTTTAAAGATCAGCGGGCTTTTGCCATGCACCACCTCATCATGGCTGATGGGCAACATAAAGTTCTCATCATAGTAGTACATCATACTAAAGGTAAACTCATTCTGATGATACTGACGGTGTACGGGCTCCAGTTTAAAATAATCGAGCGTATCGTGCATCCAACCCATCATCCATTTCATACCAAATCCCAGACCGTCCTCAAAAGTGGGGCGTGACACACCGGGCCAGTCCGTAGCCTCCTCAGCGATCGTTTGCACATCCGGAAAATCGCGGTAAATGGTTTCATTGAGATGCCGGATAAATGTAATGGCCTCCAGGTTTCCGTCGCCCCCAAATTCATTGGGTTCCCATTCTCCTTCATTGCGGGAGTAATTCAGCTTCAGCATCGAGCTTACCGCATCTACACGTAACCCGTCAATATGGAATTGCTCCAGCCAGAAACGGGCGCTGCTGATAAGGAACGACTTTACCTCCCCCCGTTTATAGTTAAAGATATAAGAATTCCAGTCCGGATGGTACCCCTTCCGCATATCCGCGTACTCATAGGTATGTTCGCCATCAAACAGGTACAGGCCATGCGCATCATAAGGGAAATGGGAAGGCACCCAATCCAGGATCACGCCAATACCCGCCTGATGAAACGCATCTACCAGGCGCATAAATCCCTGCGGATCTCCAAAGCGGGAGGTTGGTGCAAAATACCCGGTGGTCTGGTAGCCCCAGCTTCCGTCAAACGGATATTCGGTTACCGGCATCAGCTCCACATGGGTAAAGCCCATCTTTTTTACATAAGGCACCAGCCGGTCAACCAGCTGATCATAGGAATTATAGGAATGCTCATCCGAAGGATCCGGACGCTGCCAGCTGCCCAGGTGCACTTCATATACACTCCAGGGAGCATCCAGCGCATTCTTCTTTTTCCGTTCTGCCATCCATGCCTCGTCTTTCCATTCATAAAACAGGTTCCAGGATATGGAGGCCGTTAGCGGGCGCAGTTCCCAGTAATGCGCAAAAGGATCGCCCTTCTCCGTTACCGTATTCTGTGCACCCACAATATGATATTTGTATAATTCCCCGAGTTTAAAGTCCGGTATAAATCCCTCCCAGATCCCGCTCTGATCCCACCTGGCCGTTAAGGGATGGGTTACGTTACTCCAGTCATTAAAGTTGCCGGTCACCATCACAAAACGGGCGTTGGGCGCCCATACACAAAAATACATTCCCCATACCCCGTTCACCTCTATGGCGTGCGACCCAAACTTTTCATACAATGCATAGTGGGTCCCGTTCTGAAAGTTCTGTACATCATCATCCGTAAGCAGGGAGTAGTTCCATACCGGGCCTGTGGTATCAATAAAATTTGCCGCTTCAAATGTATCCTGGATCTTTTTTATATCAATTGCCATATGAACAGTTGTTCAGCAATGTACAACATTTTTCAGGAACTTTCCGGCAGGATTTGATCCCGCACTTACCGTTATTCATCACATTTTTTGTATACTTTAACGTATTTTAACCGGCCTGGCTTGCGCTGATTTATGGAAAACAGTCATTTTTGCGTCACAAAGGTATTTGCCTTGGGAATAAACCATCCAACTATAACCAATGAGAATAAAAAAGACGACCTTCCTGCTCCTGTTTGCAATGCTGCAACTGGCAGCGTATTCCCAAAAAGCAAGTTTAAAAGGGCAGTTGGTCGACTCCTCCGATCATAAAAGTCTGCAGTCAACCGTTATCGCCCTTCTGAGGGCAAAGGATTCTGTCCTGGCTTCTTTTACGCGGGCCGATGATAAGGGCCGTTTTTCAGTTCCCGGTCTTGATAGCGGCCAATACATCATTATGACCACCCACCCCTATTTTGCAGAATATTTCAACACCGTTACGCTTGCACCCCAGCAACAACTGGATATGGGCATTATTTATATGCTGTCAAAAATGAAATTAATGGAGGAGGTTATCGTAAAAGGTAACAAGGCCATGTTCATGTCGGGCGATACCACCGTATTTACCGCCGATAGCTTTAAGGTAAGCGAAGGTGCCAACGTGGAAGAACTGTTCCGGAAGCTTCCGGGATTTCAGGTAGATGCCAAAGGACAGATTACGGCGCTGGGGAAAAAAGTAGAACGCCTGCTGGTAGACGGGGAAGAGTTTTTTGGGGATGATCCCGGTATTGCCAGTAAAAACCTGAGAGCCGATAATGTAAAAGAAGTACAGGTATACGAAGGGAAAAGCGATCAGGCGGCTTTTACCGGTATCGACGATGGCCAATCCAAGCAAACCATTAACCTGAAGCTAAAGGAGGACCGGAAGAAGGGCTATTTTGGTAAGATAGAGGCCGGTGGCGGATTAAAAGGGAAACAGGAAGGTGAGCAGGATAAGTTCAACAACGCCGTTATGCTCAATGCTTTTAAAGGGAAACGGAAGATTGCCGCATACGGCATTATGAGTAATACAGGCAAGCTGAACCTTGATTGGCAGGATCGTGATAAATATGGCTCCAGCGGCTCGGGCGTGGAAGTCAGCGACAACGGCGATATGCAGTTTAACTGGAACGACGATGACTATGTTACCAGTGATGGTACGCCTACCAACTGGAACCTGGGACTGCACTACAACAATAAATTCAATATGGACAAACAGAGCCTGAACGCGGGCTACCGGCTTGTAAAAATAAATACCCCGGCCACCCTGGAACGGTTTGGCGCCAACTATCTTCCTGACTCCACCTGGAAATCGCATGAAAAAAGGGATAACTATTCTTCTTCGATCAAGCATGCTGCCAACCTTACTCTGGAGTTCAAACTGGACTCGATGAACACCCTGAAATTTACAGCCCGGGGCAATAGCAACAAGACCAACTCAACGTATACCTATTTTGAAGATGCCCGCACCATGGAGGATGACCAGCTTATTTATACCAATAACCGGCACGGGAAAATGGAGTCAGATAACAACGCGCTCAACTCAAACCTGCTATGGATGCATAAATTCAAAAAATTGTACCGTACCCTTTCGGTCAATATTGGTGGCAATTACAGCAAAACAAATGCCGATGAATTCCTTTATTCCAGGCTGGTCTCCTTTAAAAACGGGGATACCTCCAACGTCCGGAAAATTGACCAGCACACACTGGGGACCAATGAGAACAAGAACCTGAGCACCCGCGTCTCCTACACCGAGCCGTTGATGAAGGATACTTATCTTGAACTGAACTATGGTTTTGCATCCAGCCGCTCCGTTAACGACCGGGAGGTATATGGCTATAATGATGTGACTGGCCGGTACGACGATTTTACAGACAGCCTCAGCAACAATTTCCTCTATAGGGTAATGGCCAATAGCCCCGGCGTGAATGTAAAGCTCAATAAAAAGAAAATCAATGCCACCATCGGCGGATCTGCAGGATTTACCAGCACGGAACAGTACAACCGCACCGACGGTACCGACCGGCCTTACGATTTTGTCAATTACACCGCCCGTGGCGAGTTCCGCTATATGCCCAAGCAATCCGTGCGCCTCTGGGCATCTTATTCCGGCAACTCCAGGGCACCTTCCTTAAACGATCTTCAGCCGATCATCAACAATTCGGATCCAACAAATATTAAGGTCGGCAACCAGGCCTTGAAACCTTCCTTTTCCAATAATTTCCGGCTGTCCTATTCTTCGTTTAAAATGTCTACAGAGCGTAATCTCTGGGCCTCCATCAACTATGGGTTCACCAGCAATTCATTTACGACCTTCAGCCAGTTTGCCAATACCGTACGGACGTATTATACGGTAAATACAAATGGGGTCTCCTACCTGGGCTCTTATATCGATTACGGCTTTAAGCTAAAAAAATCAGGCATCCGGTTAGGATCCGGAGCTAATTTTTCCGTTAATAACAATGTAGACTTTGTAATGGACCGGAACAAGAAAGCCATCAAGAACAAAACGCAGGATAATAATTACAACCTGAACTTATCCATCGGCAAAGACAAGGCCGATAAATATTATATATACTGGTCGCCCAACATTGGCTACAATACCTCCAGGGGATCGGTCAATGAGCTTTCGGACTATAAATACTGGTCTTACGGGTTTAATGTTTATGGTAATTTAAAACTGCCAAAGGACCTGGAGATCCGAACAGACCTGAACGCTACATATCGCCAGAAAGACCCGCGTTTTCCGGCCAACAATAATTTTACCATCTGGAATGCGTTCCTGACCAAAGCGTTTCATAAAAAAGAGTTTGAGGCCCGCATCAGTGTTTATGACCTCCTGGATCAGAACCGCGGCTACAGCCAAAGCCGCTCGGGCTATAGCTTTACCGATTCATACCGGAACACGCTGCGACGGCTCTGGCTGGTTTCCTTTATCTGGAACATTACTAAAAACGGCGCAGCCCCTGCAAAAAAATAAACGGATCATCATGAAAAAACTACTTCTTATTTTGTTGGTCGTTTATTCCGTACATACGGATGCGCAACAATTCATTACATCCGGTACCATAGAATTTGAATCCCGGAAGGCCGTTCGCAAAGCCATGGATTATGGCGACGAAGACGATTCCTTCTGGAAAGATCTGGTGTCCAAGCTGCCGCAGTTCACCACCAACTATTTTACCTATACGTTTGCAAACAACCAGTCCGTTTACAAATTTGCCCGGAACACCGATGTACAGAAGCTGCCAACCTGGTTCCAGGAAAACTATGACGACGATGTTTATTTTAATGATTACGGTAACGGAAAATTCCTGAAAAGAATTGCAGTGCGTAATGACGACACCTATCTGGTGGAAGGTACCCCGCCGAAAATGGAATGGAAGATCAGTCCGAATGAGAACATGGTGATCGCCGGCTTTAACTGCAGAAAAGCCAGTACGGTCCTGTTCGACAGTGTTTATGTTTTTGCTTATTATACGGATGAGATCGCTATCAGCGGCGGTCCTATGAACTTTAACGGACTGCCGGGTATGATCCTTGGCATAACCGTACCGCGCCTGTATACAAGCTGGGTGGCCACCACCGTGTCACTGGGAAAAGGGAATACAACAATTGTTCCGCCCGCCAAAGGCAAAAAGATCACCGAGCCCAAACTGCAGGAGATCTTCCTGGGCTTCCGGAAAAACTGGGGCAAGGATCAGCAGAAATACATCAATCCCACCTACTGGAGAACCTTTTTATAATAAAATAACTACTAAGTTAGTTTCATTACGTTTTTTTCGTAGTTTTACCGCGGATGCATTGTTAGGCATCAAAAATCATTTATGCGTAAAAAACGATAAACCCACCATCAAAACACACCATGAGATTAAAGAACTTCGTTCTGCTTGTCCTTTTTTGCTGTGCCGGCCAGATGGTACAGGCACAATCAAACGGCGGTATCAGGGGACAGCTGACAGATACCACAGAGCATAAAGACCTTACCAATGCCCTGATTGCGGTGATCAGCCCGAAAGATTCTGCACTGGTCCGGTTCACAAGAACAGCAAAGGAAGGCAGTTTCCGGATGACCAGCCTGGATACCGGCTCCTATATTGTGATGATCAGCCATCCTTACTTTGCCGACATTTATGAGAACATCTCCCTTTCTGCAAACCAGGAGCTGGACCTGAAGACCATCTATATGCTTTCCAAGATAAAACTCATGGAAGAGGTTATTGTAAGAGGAAACAAGGCCATCTTTATGTCGGGAGATACCACTGTTTTTACCGCCGACAGCTTCAAGGTGGCCGAAGGCGCCAACGTGGAAGAGCTGCTGAAAAAGCTGCCCGGTTTCCAGGTAGACAAGGATGGCAAGATCACCGCGCTTGGTAAAAAAGTAGAACGGGTACTGGTGGATGGAGAAGAATTCTTTGGAAGCGACCCGGGTATTGCCACCAAGAACCTGCGCGCAGACAATATAAAAGAAGTGCAGGTATATGACGGCAAAAGCGATCAGGCGGCTTTTACGGGCATTGACGACGGTAAAAGCAAACAGACCCTCAACCTCAAACTTAAAGAAGACAAAAAGAAAGGCTATTTTGGAAAGATTGAACTGGGTGGCGGGTTAAAAGACAAATCCGAAACCGGCGGCCAGAATAAATTCAACAACTCCGTTATGCTGAACGCCTTTAAGGCCAAACGGAAAATAGCAGCCTATGGTATCATGAGCAATACCGGTATGCTGAACCTGAGCTGGGACGACCAGGAAAAATACGGCGGCGATAATGAAAATATGCAGGTATCCGATGATGGCAGCGTAATGATGTACTTTGGAGGCGGAGGTAACCGGAGTGATGGCATCCCTACCAACTGGAACGCCGGTTTTCATTACAGCAATAAATTTGACGCTGATAAATACAGTCTCAATGCGGGCTACAAATTCGTAAAGATCAACGCCCCTGCGTCCATCCGCACCAATTCGATCCAGTTTGCGCCCGACTCCACATGGCGCAGCAACTCGGTCAATAACAATTTCAGCTCCGATATCCGCCACCGGATAAACCTGCTGGTGGAAGATAAGATCGACTCTATGAATACCGTAAGGATCCGCGCAAACGGGAATAAAGGCCTCCTGGAAACGGAGGGAAGCCAATATACAGAGAACCTGACCGAGGACGGCCGCTTCATTACCCGGAGCGAGGCCCGGAGCACGGATAAAACCAATAACGGGGGTCTTGATGCCAATGTACTGTGGACCCATAAATTCAAAAAACAATACCGCACCCTTTCTGCTACGGCGGGTATCAACTACAGCAACTCAGAAAACAACGGCTACCAGTATTCCAGAGCTGAGTTTTATAAAACCCTGGGAGCTGTGCCCGACTCGGTTGCTCCTATTGACCAGCAGCGTACCAACATCAATGAAGCTAAATCGATGAATGCGCGCATTGCCTATACAGAACCGATCGTAAAGGATTTTTACCTGGAATTCAGCTATGCTTTCAACAAAAGCAATTCCTCCAGGAAGCGCTCCAGTTACGACAAAGGCGTTTCCGGTAACTATGACCAGCTCAATCCGCTATACAGCAACGATTTTGAGTTTAACAATACCAGCAATGCACCCGGCCTGAATTTCAGGGTGAACAAGAAAAAATACAACTATTCTTTTGGATCCACGGTAAACTTTAACCAGTACGTACGGATCAATCATACCGACAACAGCCGCAGCCCGTACAACTTTACCAACTACTATCCCCGGGCCAGTTTTAACTACAAACTCAAACCTTCCGAAAGCGTTTATGGAGGCTATAACGGAAATGCCAGTGCTCCCAGGCTGGAAATGCTGCAACCGATCATCGATAATACGCAGCAACTAAGCCAGCAGGTCGGAAACCCGGATCTGAAGCCTTCCTTCACCCACTCCTTTTATGCAGGCTTTAACTCATGGAAGATGCTTACCGAACGCAACCTGTACTCATATATGAACTTTAATACCACTCAAAACGCATTTGTAACCTTAAAAGATTATACCAGCCTTGTACAAAAGAACCAGACGGTAAATGCAAACGGGGTCACCAACTTTTATATGTACCTGGGCTATGGTTTCAAGCTCAAAAAACCAGGCATCCGTTTCGACATTAATCCGGGTTATAATGGCGGCAGAAGCATTGACTATATCAGAAACAACAGCAGTGCTACGGCCATCCAAAACATTACCACCCGGAGCACCTTTGAATTTTCGCTGGGCATCAATAAGAGTTTTAAAGACAATGATTATTCCATTTCCATCCGTCCCAATACCAGCTATAATACCACCCGGGCCACGGCCAATACAAACGTAAACCAGAACTACTGGTCTTACGGCCTCGATGGAGAGATAAGAGGAAAGATCACAAAAGATTTTGAGTTAAGGACCAATGTTGACGGAACATACCGCCAAAAAACACCGGACTTTGCCAACAACGTAAATTTCACGATCTGGAATGCATCGGCCATCAAACGCTTTCATAAAAATGAATTTGAACTTTGGTTCCGGGTGAACGATATCCTGAACCAGAAGACCGGGTTCAACCGGTATGGATTTACCGAAACCTACCGGACCGTATTAAAAAGATTTTACCTGTTGTCTTTTGTATGGAACCTTAACAGTAATAAAAACACATCACCCGCAAAATAAAATAACGGCATTATGAAACATTCGATTACATTGCTGATATTGCCATTCCTCTTCATGACAACCCAGGGATACGCTCAGAAATTTATTACCAGCGGCACTGTTGAGTATGAAGTAAAGACCAATATTAAAAAGGGACTGGAAGCGGAGGACGATATGTGGAGCAGGGCCCTGCTGGATAAGATACCGGCGTTCTCTGTAAACTATTACACCTATTCCTTTAAAGACCATGAGGGAGTGTATAAGTTTGACCATTCCGGCGACAAACAAAAGATCGGCAGCTGGCTAAGTGGCGTGGAAGAGGAAAATATCTGGTACAACGATTACAACGCCAACAGGTATGCCAACCTCATTACCATCGACAACTATAATATCGTGGAGGGCGATCTCCGGAAGATCAAATGGAGACTCAGTCCTACCGAAACCACCGTCATCGCAGGGTTTAACTGCAGAAAGGCCAGTACTGTTTTATTTGACAGCGTTTATGTATTTGTTTACTACACCGAAGAGGTCCCTGTAGCAGGCGGGCCTATGGGATTGCACGGGCTGCCGGGATTGATACTGGGTGTTACCGTACCAAGATTATACACCAGCTGGGTTGCCACCTCCCTTAAGCTGGATCCCGTAACCCCCATAAAACCTCCTGCAAAAGGGAAAAAAGTATCCGAAGCTTTTGTGATGGGTGCTTTAAAGGAGTATGGCAAAAGATGGACCGGGGGCGATAAGTACACCAATACACTGATCTGGCGAACGTTTCTTTAGTGATCAGACATCAGGCATCAGCTTTCAGATATCATGGTTCAGCTGTAAATCGTTCTCCAGGTCTCCACGCTATGTGAAACCGGTCTGCCGGCGATCTGCAGCGGGTGAACGTTCCGGCGTTCAACAAAACCTAATGCAGCTCCAGCACCAGGTTAGACATCGGATTGAGTACAAGGGAATCGCTGAATACGATTTTTGTATTGCGGACCACATCGGTGCCGGTCTTGAAGTTTTTCAACACCTCTTCAAACCTCGACGTAGCAATCGTAGCCTGTTTGTTATTCGTATTCATCGCGCACATAATGGTTTGTCTGTTGTCGTACCGGAAGTATACGTATACCCCATCGTAAGGTGCAAACTGCAACAATTTTCCCCGGGTAATGGCAGAAGAGTGCTTGCGGTAATTGGCCAGCGAACGAATGTAACTGAACAGGTCATTTTCCTTTTCCGTACGCCCCGTAACAGTGAATTTATCCTGCGCGTCGCCCTTCCATCCGCCGGGAAAATCAAGGCGTACATAGCCATCATTAGGCCAGGTGGTGCCCTTCATTAATATTTCGCTGCCGTAATACATCTGCGGAATTCCCCTGCCTGTAAGCAACCAGGCAAAAGCCAGCTTATATTTTGCGGTATCCTCATTTACCACGGAGTAAAAACGGGCAAGGTCATGATTATCCAGAAAGATCACCTGCCGCATAGGATCCTTATAAACAAAATCCTGCGCCAGTGTGGTGTACAGCTTATTTACGCCTTCCGTCCAGCCAAACGGCTGGGTCACCGCGGGAATGATACCATAGAACAGGGTCTGAAAATCGGTAGTTGCCTGCAGGTTACTTTTAAAAGGAATGGAATAATTATTCTGGCAGAAGTAGCTCTGGTTGGGCACCCCGTGCACCCAGGTCTCCCCAAAGATGCTGATGCGGGGGTACTCGTCGTATAAGGCCTGGTTACAGCGGTTCATAAATTTAAGGTCGTTATACGCGTAGGTATCAACGCGCCATCCGTCGATTCCAAATTCCTCCACGGACCAAAGGGCATGCTGTATTAAAAAAGTTTGCACGAACGGGTTGCTTTGATCCCAGTCCGGCATCGACGGTACAAACCAGCCATCCTCCATGATCTTCTTGTCGATCATGGAGCCATACGGGTCAAAGACCGCCTGGTCCTTGTAATTGGTCTGCGTAAATTTCGGCCACCGGTGAAACCAGGTACTGTCCGGCTGATCCCGGAACAGCACATGCTCCAACCCGGTATGATTGTATACGGCGTCCTGGATCATTTTCATGCCCTTCGCATGCGCGGCACTGATCAGCTTTTTATAAGCGGGAGCACCACCGATCCGGGGGTCGATCTTATAATGATTGGTAAAGGCATAGCCATGCTCGGTACGATCCGGCATATCATTTTCAATGACCGGGTTCAGCCAGATGGCGGTTACGCCCAGGTCCTTTAAATAGTCCAGGTGGTTTTCAACCCCTTTCAGATCACCGCCATGCCGTTCAAAAACAGAGTCCCGGTTCAGCGACTGGTCCCGCATTCCCGCCACCCGGTCATTGGAAGGATCCCCGTTACTGAACCGGTCCGGCATAATGAGATAGATCAGGTCGGCCGAAGTAGCACCGTTGGCAAAGGCGGTGCCGTTCCCTGCCCGCCGGCTTCCCAGTGGCCATTGTACCATATCCTCACCGATCTTTATCGTTACAACACCGGAACGGGCGGATGGCCCGATCAACAGGTCCAGCGCCATATAATGCGGGTTTGCAAACCGCGAGATCTTTTCCAGTTTTACACCGGGGTACGCAACCGAAGCCGTTTGTGCTTTCAGATCTTTATCTGCAGCACGCACCAGTACCTGCACCCTGTTCCATTTCATGTTCACCCACCAGTTAGTAGGATACAGCTCATATTGCGCATCGGCAAACTGCAGCATCATGCTCATGCCAAGGAATAAGATCCATCTTTTCATTGTCGTTTATTTTTATGAGATGTCATTCCTGAAAAGTGGGATGTACAGGCCTGAAACGGTTCATCGTGTATGAAAACCGGATCCCACCTGAAACCCGGAATTTTAAGCCTTCCTTTCCTTCACAAACAGAAAGCAAATAACTGCAGCAACGATCATTAAACCGCCACCCACCTGTACCGCCAGCAGCCGGTCGTTGTGCAGTACATTGCGCATCAGCCAGCCAAACCCCAGCGAGGCTATGATCTCCGGCAATACGATAAAGAAATTAAAAATGCCCATATAGATCCCCACCTTATTCTTAGGCAATACCCCGCTGAGCATGGCATAAGGCATACTCAGGATACTGGCCCAGGCGATCCCCACACCGGTCATACAGGCATACAGCATATATTTATCGGTAACCCAGGCCACGCTGATCAGGCCGGCTGCGCCCGCCAGCAGGCACAAGGCATGGGTGGCCTTACGACCCAGCCGGTCTGCGATCGCAGGCAATACCAATGCAAACAGGAAGGTAACCACGCTGTAATAGGCCAGGGTAAGACTTCCGAAATCGGCACCGGCAGCGTATACCGGGTCGTTGGCATCCGTACCACCAAACACATTCACCGCCACTGCCGTAGTATAATAGAACCACATCAGGAACAGGCCCGGCCAGGTAAAGAACTGTACCAGGGAGATCACCCGCATTTTTGGGGGCATGTTGATCAATGCCTGTGTTATTTCCCGGAATCCGCCTCCGGATCCTTTACCGGGTCCGGCAGCGTTGCCCGTATAGCCCGGATCCTGATCCTGCGGCGGATATTCTTTTGAAGTAAATACCGTGTACAATACAGAAGCCAGGAAGAAAAAAGCACCGAGATAGAAGGACCATCTTACATTCTCGGGAATCGCCCCGGGTACCGCCGTGTTCTGCAAATGAAAGATGTTTTTCATCAGCCAGGGCAATGCGGAAGCAATGCTGCCGCCAAGCCCGATCATAAAGCTTTGCATAATGAACCCGCGGTTTACCTGGCTATCCGGCAGCTTATCGGTTACAAAAGCCCGGAAAGGCTCCATGGCCACGTTGCCAAAAACATCCAGTACCCATAACAGCCCTGCAGCCATCCAAAGGGCACTGCTGTGCGGCATAAATACCAATGCAACGGAACTGATCAGTGCGCCGATCATAAAGTAAGGCCGCCTCCTGCCCCAGCGGGGATGCCAGGTTTTATCACTCAGGTACCCGATGATGGGCTGTACCAGCAAACCCGTTAGCGGGGCTGCCAGGAACAGCAGCGGTACCTGGTCCGGATCCGCGCCCAGGTTCTCATAGATCCGCCCCATATTGGCGCGCTGCAGGTCCCACCCAAACTGGATCCCAAAGAACCCTACGCTCATATTAATGATGGCTGTAAGCGATAATTTCGGCCTGGAATCGTTCATTTGTACAGACATGGCAATCTTCTTTAAAACGGCAAATTTAATATGTATTTAATACACATTAAAATTTATTTTTAAAAATGGGGTTGAAAAAACAACCCCATCTCTGCCGGATAATCTCTTCAGTAACCGCTTCGCCGCCGGCAGCCGGGCTTAAGACAGCAGGAACCTCAAACTTCCGGGGGCTGCTACACTACAAACCCGCTGGGGAGTACGGCGCCCTTCTTTACCACGATGATGCCATCCTTCACCGTATACAGTTCATGATCCGTATTTTCCAGATGCGTGCCGCCATTCAGCCGTACATCATCGCCAATGCGGCAGTTTTTATCAATAATGCAATTGCGCAGGTAACAACGTTTACCGATGCCGATGGGCGGAATGCCCTTGTTCTGATCCCGGCTCAGATCTTCGATCGTTTCATAAAAATCGCTACCCATGATGTAGCAACTTACAATGGTAGACCCGTAACCGATCCGGGACCGGATGCCGATCACACTGTGCTCGATACGGGAAGCATTGATGATGCACCCTTCTGCAATAACCGTTTTTTCCAGTGTGGTGCCGCTGATCTTTGCCGGCGGCAACATCCGTGGGCGGGTAAAGATCGCCTTGGTATTGTCAAACAAATTAAATTCCGGTATATCAGAGGTCAGCTCCAGGTTGGCCTCAAAAAAGGAGTAAATATTCCCGATATCGGTCCAGTACCCTTCATACTGAAAGCTGGCGACCTTGTATTCGCTGATCGAGGTAGGAATGATCTCTTTACCAAAATCGGTTGCCTCCGGGTGCTTTTTTAATAACAGGGATTCCAGCAGCTTCCTGTTAAAGATATAGATACCCATTGAAGCCAGGTAATTCCTTCCTTTCTGCTGCATGGCCGGTCCGGTATCACTTTCCCAGTCGCCCAGTATATCCTTTGACGGCTTTTCGATAAAAGACGTGATATAATTATTTTCATCGGTCTTCAGGATCCCGAATTCCGGTGCTTCACGGTCGCCCACCGGTATGGTGGCAATGGATATTTCTGCCCCGCTCTCCTTATGATGCTCCAGCATTTTATTAAAATCCATCTGATACAGCTGATCGCCGGAAAGGATCAGCACATAGTCACTGGGAAAGGGCCCCAGGTGCCGCAGGCTTTGCCGCACCGCATCGGCCGTGCCCTGGAACCAGGTAGGATTGTCGGGCGTTTGTTCCGCAGCAAGGATATCCACAAACGCCGTGCTGAATGCACTGAACCGGTAGGTATTCTTTATATGCCGGTTCAGGGAAGCCGAGTTGAACTGCGTCAGCACGAACATGCGGTGTATATCGGAGTTGATACAATTGGAAATGGGAATATCTACCAGACGGTACTTTCCTGCTATCGGAACTGCCGGCTTGGAACGGGTGCTGGTTAACGGCGCCAGTCTCGATCCTGCGCCCCCGCCTAAGATCATGGCAATAATCTGATTTGAAATGGACATATAGAATAGTTTAAAATTGCTTGGTGTTATAAATATAAACAGGAATCAGCGATTCCCGTATTATTATTGTTTTACGGTTCCGGCTGAAGCGATTCATAGATCTGGAGGTATTGTTTTGCCGACATATCCCAGCCATGATCGATGCTCATCATCTTTCCGCGCATGGCACTGTAAAGATCCTGTTGATTGGAATAAAGATCGATTGCACGACCTACGGAATAGGCGATATCGCTTACACTGGACTGTTCCATTTTAATACCAAATCCTCCGGGATCGCCGTAATCCACAACCGTATCTTTCAATCCACCGATGTTGCGCACCACGGGTACGGTTCCATAACGCAATGCGTACAGCTGATTCAGCCCGCAGGGCTCTACCCGGCTGGGCATCAGCAGGAAGTCGGACCCGGCATACAACAGATGACTGAGGCCTTCATTATAACCTATATAAGCATTAAAATATCCTTTAAACCGATGCTTCATCTGATCCAGCTGGCTTTCGATCTCCGGATCACCGGAACCCAGGATCAGAAAATTGGCTTTCCCCTGGTATTGGTATATCGACTGGCCGATCGCGTCCGGCAACAGGTCGGCGGCCTTCTCCCCCACCAGCCTTCCGATAAAAGTGATCAGCGGTTTTTCCGCATCCAGCCCGAACTGGGCAGTCAGCTCCTTCTTGTTCTTTTCCTTTCCTCCCGTAACCTGCTCCCGGTCATAATTCTTGACAATGAATCCGTCCGTTTGCGGGTCCCATACCTCGGTATCAATCCCATTGATGATGCCGATGCTCTTCCCTTTCTCGTATTCAAAAAGATTTTCCAGCCCGTTGGCAGCATGCTTCAGCTCGTCCATATAGCTGGGACTTACCGTGGTTACTTTCCAGGCACATTTCAGCGCAGCCGCCATGGGGTTTATGGCATTGTTCCAGTCCAGAAGCCCCCAGTTCCAGGAATCGTAGGCAGGCAGGTAATAATGTTGGTCCCAGGAAAACTGTCCCTGGTATTCTCCATTATGTACCGTAAACACGGTGGGCACATTTCCAAGCTGGTACCGGAACACATAGGCATGGCGGGCCATAAACGGGATGAGCCCCGTATGATGGTCATGGCAATGGATCACATCCGGCCGGTGCTGCCAGCGGCCGATCCAGTCACACACCGCCAGCTGAAAGGCAATGAAACGCTCCGTATCATCTTCATAGCCATAGATCCGCTCACGATCCAGTTTCCCGTTAATATCCACAAGGTAGAGATCAAACCCGAGCTTATTTGTTTTTTCCTTTATAACGCTGTACTTAAACCACTCACCTCCCAATGCCTGCCCGCCTTCGTGCACCAGCTCCCACTCATTCTGATATAAGAACTTCGTCCGGTACATTGGCATCACCACTTTGGCTACATGCCCCAGTTCATTCTGGTATTTTGGTAAGGCCCCCACCACATCTCCCAGGCCGCCTGCCTTGGCCATGGGATAACACTCTGCTGATACATGAATTATTTCCATAATACTGATTTCTTCCGTTACTAATGTAAGCATTATTTATAAATGAATAGAAATTGGAATGGAAAGAATTAAAATTTTTATTTAGATGATAACTATTTACATTTACTACCCGTAAAACATTAAACGATTGACATGAGTACTCAAACGACAAAGTGGTCCCAATTTGGAACACTCATCATTGTGTTTTTCTTTTGGGGCTTTGTTGCCGCCAGTAATGATATCCTGATTCCTGTTTTTAAGGAAAAACTTCACTTAACACAATTTCAGTCGCAGATGGTTTCTTTTGCTTTTTACGTGGCCTATACCGTTGGGTCGCTGATCTTCCTTTTAATCAGCAGTGCCATCCGGAAAGACCTGCTGCAAAAGATCGGCTATAAGAACGGCATTTCCCTGGGCCTCATCATTTCTGCATTGGGCACACTCATGTTCTATCCTGCCGCACAGCAGGAATCGTTTTCCTTATTTATTGTAGGCCTCTTTATTGTGGGTCTTGGTTTTTCCCTCCAGCAAACGGCAGCCAATCCGCTCGCCATTATCATGGGTGATCCCAAACTGGGTTCACAGCGTTTAAGTCTTGCCGGCGGCATCAATAATTTCGGTACCACCATTGGCCCCCTGGTAGTCAGCTTTGCCATCTTCGGATCCGTTACGGCCTCCAGCTCCAATGCCGACATCCAGAGCATTAAAGTACCCTACCTGATCTTAGGGCTGGCATTTGTTATCGTTGCCATCATTTTCAGGTTCTCTTCGGTACCCAATAAAATTGACCTGGATACCATCGATACCTCGGATAATATTGAGGCGGAGGGCAGCAAACAGGCGCTGGAACCGGAAACCGCACAAGCCGCCCCTGCCCGCCGCTCGGTACTGGCTTACCCGCAACTGGCACTGGGGATGATCGCCATATTTTTATATGTAGGTGCAGAAGTGAGCACGGCGGCCAACCTTCCGGAGTTCATGAAAGAACACCTGCAAACCCCAACGGATAAGATCGCCCCCTTTGTATCGCTGTACTGGGCCAGCCTGATGATTGGCCGCTGGACCGGATCGGTAGGCGCCTTTGATCTTTCAAAAGGTGCAAAAAGCATTTTGCGTTTCCTGATGCCCTATATCGCTTTTGGTGTGTTCCTGCTGGTAAATAAGATCGCCAATCACGACATCACACCTTTTTACGTATATGCCCTGCTGATCGTAGGCCTGATCGTTTGCGACATTTTAAGCAAAGGGAATCCGGCCCGGCAGTTGCTGATCTTCAGCTGCATGGCCATCGTGGCCCTGCTGATCGGGATCTTTGCCGATAAAATGACCAGTGTTTACGCTTTTATCAGCGTTGGCCTGTTCTGTTCCACACTCTGGCCCTGTATCTTTACCCTGTCCATAGCCGGGCTGGGCAAATTCACCAATAAAGGTTCCAGCCTCCTGATCCTTATGATCATGGGCGGTGGTATTGTCAGCCTCCTCCAGGGATGGCTGGCCGCTCCGGAGCACCTGGGTATCCAGCATTCTTACTTTGTTGGTGTGGCCTGCTTTGCGTATCTTGCCTTCTACGCAATAAAAGCAAAGGCTGCCCTGAAGCAACAAGGCATCGACTACGATGTCAAAACCTCGGGAGGCGGGCATTAATATCTTATAAATGGAAAATGATATGGGAATTTTAGACTTGTCAAGTGAATTGGCGATTGGCATTGATATAGGCGGTACCAACACGAAGTACGGCATTGTGAATCACCGGGGAGAAATTATTGATAAAGGGGACATAAAAACGGATGCATTCCCTACGATCGAATCATTTATTGAAGGGCTTTATGCAGCCATGAAGCCGATCATTGATAAGAACAATGCGGTAGGCATAAAAGGGATTGGCATGGGAGCACCCAACGGGAATTATTATACGGGCACCATTGAATATGCGCCCAACCTGCCCTGGCGAGGTGTGATCCCTATTGCAAAACTGGTAAGCGATAAATTTGGCATTCCCTGTACCCTGACCAACGATGCCAACGCGGCAGCCATGGGTGAGATGATGTACGGCGCAGCCCGGGGCATGAAGGATTTTATCATGATCACCCTTGGTACAGGGGTGGGCAGCGGCATTGTAGCCAACGGTCTGATGCTTTACGGACACGACGGATTTGCCGGCGAACTGGGGCACGTTATTGTACGCCCCGGGGGACGTAAACACTGGAGCACCGGTGCACACGGATCGCTGGAAGCCTATTGCTCCGCCACGGGTATTGCCATTACCGCAAAAAAGCTGAGGGCTGAAAATATCCACTCGGCATTAAACGACGTACCGGAAGAGAACCTGGACTCCCGCGCTGTTTTTGAAATGGCCGAGAAAGGAGATGAAACGGCTAAGGAAGTGTTCAGGTACACCGGCCAGATACTGGGAGAAGCACTGGCTAATTTTATTATGTTCTCTTCGCCGGAGGCTATTATTCTTTTCGGAGGCGTTATAAAAGCGGGGGATTATATCATGAAACCGACGAAAGAGCATATGGAGAAAAATCTGCTGCCCATTTTTCAAAATAAGGTAAAGCTGGTGTTCAGCGAATTGAAAGAAGCCGATGCCGCTATCCTGGGTGCCAGTGCGCTTGCCTGGGAAGGATAACGTTTGAAGTCTCAGGTTTAAAGTTCCAAATCGGAACAGCGCCCTGAAACTTTAAACCTGAAATATGAAACAAAAAACATGGATTACAAAATCCCATCCGCTACCAGAATCGGACATGTACATTTGAAGGTTTCGGACCTTCAGCGATCTATCGATTTCTACTGTGGGTTACTGGGGTTTGAGATCACCACGATGTATGGCAGCCAGGCGGCTTTTATCGCTGCCGGGGGATACCATCATCATATTGGCCTGAACACCTGGCATAGCAAAGGCGCCCCTCCTGCACCGGTGACGGCGCCGGGCCTTTATCACACAGCCATCCTCTATCCCACACGGAAAGACCTGGCCAATATCCTGTACCGGCTCGTGCAGGAACACTACCCATTAACAGGAGCAGCAGACCATGGTGTTTCTGAAGCACTTTATTTGAATGATCCGGATGGGAACGGTGTAGAACTCTATTGGGACCGGCCAAAGGAAGAATGGCCGGCACATGCAGACGGCAGCCTTGAAATGTATACCCGCGAGCTGGATCTGGATCAGCTGCTACAGGAACGGGGAGCGTGAATCCGGTATCCAGTATCCGGCACTGAGAACCCGGAATCCAGGACCGGTAACCTGATGCGCGCTGCTCAAACAAAACAAAAACAAGGGCCTCCGCTAAAAATAGCAGAGGCCCCATTGTAACTACCAAACCAAACTACGCTCTTCTATATCTTTTTAGTACCGCCCGTTGGAGCGGGGGTTTCTTCCACGGTCGTTATACCGGCTATTTCTTGAACCGGATTCCCACTTTTTAAAGATCGCATCCACAATCCGGTCGATCTCTCTTCCGGAGATCCTGCGACTGTTTACTTCATCCGAAGCCCAGCCCTGCATCACGGTTTCATCGGTACGGGCGTCGGCCATGGTTACGGTAATGGTACCTTCCTTGGTGGGTACTTGATAATTATCATACCCCATAAACATCGAGGGATAATATACATTGTAAAAGCGCCGGCTGTACGGATTGTAAAACGTACGGAAACCACCCCAGCTATACCTTGGATCCGACTCAACCCGCGATCCCCGTTCTACCAGTACATCATAGCTTAAGATCACATCCGGATTGCGCGATACCTGCTGCCATCCCATACGGGATTCGAGCCGGCTCGAAATAGCATTTTTGATCTGATCTTCCATCATCGTACTGTTTCCGGTACGGCCGCGGCGATCTCTTTTTTCCGCCCAGGCAAAGCTCCGGTACTTATCAAAATTCGCATTGCGCGAAGTTTCTACGTGTGCAGAAGGGCCACATCCCGCCAATACCATCACCACTACCGCAGCCACTCCCAGCATTTTTATTAAATGGCTTTTCATTTTCTTTCTGTTTTTCTACAGGTAAGACGCCGGAAACGGTAAATAGATAACAACGGGGGTGTAAATTATTTGTGAAAAAAAAGGAAACAGTGCAAACGTGTTCACAATCAGCCAGTAACCTTATTTCTTTTTTTTCCGGACCTGCTTTACCGCACCCTGGATGGCCTTTTGTTTTTGTGCGGCCGACACAGAACTGCTTTTTATAAGATTATATGAAACGGAGACCCTGAAATTCCGCGTGTTGGTAAATGCGTTATTCTCAATGGTGAAGTTTTTTCCATAAGTATAGGTGGTATATTCCTGCTGCCGTAAGGGGTCAATGGCGGTGAGCCCCAGTGTGAGCCTTTTCTTAAACCACCGGGTCTGTATACCAAAAAGCTGTTTCAGCGAGCTGCGGGCCCGGCCCTGTGCATCTGCGATAGAGTTATAGCGGATATTCGTTTCAAATGTAATGCGGTCCGTAATAATAAAATTCCCGTTAAGGCTTGCATAATAAGAAGCACCGTTCCGGTATTTATTCACTTCGCGGTCATAGGCGCTGTATTGATTGTAGGTATAGCCGGCACCCAGGTTCAACCGCAATTTCCGGTTAATCGTATAGCCCCCGAAAAAAGTGGTGCCATACTCCTGCCGGTCCGTAATGTTCTGATAGGTCAGCTGGGTCTTATCGCCGGGCACCAGTGTCCGTATCCGCTGAATGATGTCTTTTACATAGTTATACCCTGCCGAAATATTGATATAATACCGGCTCCGGAACAAACCTGCATTCCAGTCAAAATCGTGCCCCAGTTGCGGAACAAGGGAGGGGTTGCCAAAACTGATATTATACGGGCTGCTGTAATCCACACTGGGATTTAGCTGGCTTAGTACCGGCCGGCGTATATGCTGCCGGTATACCAGGGAAGTGCTGTACCCGCTGCTCCGCCATTCTTTCCGCAGAGTGATACCCGGTAAAAGATTCCAGTAATCATTGGAACGGTTTTCTCCTCCCCGTACAAAATCAAAACGGAATCCGGTGTTCTCCAGCTGGGTAGTGGCAATGATGCGCCAAAGGGCGGGCAGATCTACCGTGAGCCCTGTTCTTAACGTATAGATGTTTTCATAGTACCGGAAATCGGGGCTCAGTGAGTCTACCGTCGAAAAGCTTCCCTGCTGCAGGATATCGGTGGCCAGCCGGTTCCTGAAATGGTTGTCCGAAACCGTAAAGCCTGAGCTCCATAATATTTTTTTGGAAACCGGTTTGTTATAGTTTGCACGGAACGACCAGATGTAATTATTGTTGCGGTTCGTTTGCCGTTGTGTGCTGTCTTTTCCCGTAAGGCCACCTTCCGGGGTTTTGAATTGCTGAAAAAAGACACGCTCATTTGTGTAAAAGCCGGATCCCAGCGAGGCAAAAAGATTCAGATTTTCTTTTGCATTCTTTTTATTGCTCCACCGGTAATTCGTGGTCAGTACCGGGTTTACCGTTTCCCCGGTTACGGAGTTGGTCCTTGTACTTAATTTATAAAGTGCCCCGGATGCATTTATATTCTTATAATTTGTTTCATTCACGTTATCGATGATGTTCATATTGAACACCGCCGTTACATTCCACAGGCTTTGTTTATTAAACTCGTAATCGGAGGAGATGCGTAAATTGGGACGGATGCTTTTGTTCTGAAACTGGCTTTCCGTATTTAAGAAATTGCTGGAATCCCGGTAAAAGTTCTGGCGGATGGAACTGTTTTCCCCGTTGAGCGTAGTGGCACCGGCACCTCCTGTAGCCTGGAGGATCCATTTCTTATCCCTGTAAGAAATATTGGCAGACAGGTTGGCATCACCCAGGGTACCATAAAAGACATTAACCCGCCCCGTTAATCCCACCTTGCCCTTCTTTGTAACAATATTAATGACACCACCATTATCGGTTGCATATTCGGCGGGAGGGTTCGTCATCAACTCGATCTTCTCCACCATACCTCCCGGCATGGCCTCCAGCAGATCGTTCAATTGTTCTGCAGTCAGATTGGTTGGCTTGCCATCAATAAGGATGCGGGGCTCCCTGCCTTTCAAAAGCAGCTTACCGTCTGCATCTGCCGAAATCAGCGGCATGGTCTTCAGGATCTCCGCAGTACTGGAAGATGCACTCAACGCCGATTCACCTACATTGTAAATGATCGCTCCGTCCCGGTTTTCGACCAGGGGCTTTTCTGAATATACGATCACGGTTTGCATTTCCCCGGTCTGCGGAAACAGCTTTATATCGCCCAGGTTAAAATCATACCGATCTTCACGAATGTGGATGCTATCCAGTTTAACGGCAGCATACCCGATGGAAGAGAACCGGATACTGTAAAAGCCAAAATCGATCTCTGCAATCTCAAATGCACCCTTCTCATCGCTGGCAAAAGATTTCAGTGCAACCGTATCGCCCATGCGGGCCAGCTCAATAGTAGCGCCGGTAAGCGCCTTGCCCGTAGTAGAATCAATAACATTCCCGGCCAGGATCCCCTTTACCGTATGTTGTCCCCAACCTGTTCCGGCAATCAATAAAAAAAGAAGTACTCCCCAATAACCCTTCATGAATCGTATCTGCAGTTTCGTATTAAACTGTGTTAGACTGCTGCCAGCCGCAAAGGTTTAATACAACACTGGTTTTACCGGCTGTAATCTCAGGTATACAACGGCCGGATATTCTTTACCAGCCCTGCCTCTTTCCCTGGCCATACCTGCAGATTTTGCCGGCTCCCCCGTTTTTCCTAATTTAGTTTTATGAGCAACACAGAAAACACTCAGGCAACCGCCGTTTCCGGCAACCGTAATTTCATCGGCCTGGTCATTATTGGCATCTGCCTTGTACTGGCCGGCCTGATAGTGGCCGGAGCCTATAAATACAAATTCAAGACCCGGCAAACCATCCGGGTTACGGGTAGCGCTGAAAAGGATTTCACCAGTGACCTGATCGCCTGGAATGGAAGTTATAACCGCACCGACTTTGATCTCAAAACTGCTTATACCCTGTTAAAGCAGGACGAAACCAATGTAAGGAATTACCTTACCCGGAAGGGGATCCAGCCCAAGCAGATGATCTTTTCTTCTGTAAAGATCGATAAGATCTTCCGCTCCAATTATAATGAAGAAACAAAGTCCACCACCACCACTTTTGGCGGCTATAATCTTACACAGAATGTAAAGGTAGAATCCGGCGATATTGCAAAGGTTGAAGCGCTTTCGCGGGAAATTACCGAACTGATCGAAACCGGTATTGAATTAAACTCGCCGGAGCCACTGTACTTTTATACAAAACTGGCAGATCTGAAACTGGACCTGCTCGCAAAGGCTGCGGAAGATGCCCGCAAGCGCGCAGAGACGATCGCTAAGAATACCGGCGGTGCCCTGGGGAATGTGGTTAAAGCAAATATGGGGATCTTCCAGATCACCGGACAAAACAGCAACGAAGATTACAGCTACGGAGGCACATTCAACACCTCATCCAAAAATAAAACGGCCAGCATTACGGTGAACCTGGAGTGCGTGGTGCAATAAAAAAATGGGAAGTGAAATGTTACGCATTTTACTTCCCATCCTTATACCTATTTATGTTAAGTGCTATCCTTTCCTGCGTCCGCCTCCGTTCTCCGCATCATTCATACGGATCCTTCTTCCCCGGTAATTTTTACCATCCAGCGCCTTGATCATGATGCGGGCTGAAGCGGCATCCACCTCTACCCAGCTGTTCATTTCCTTCATATCGATCCGGCCCAGGTTATCTTTGCTCAGGCGGCTCATATCCAGAATGAACTGAAGGAAACTGGCCTTATAAAAACCATCCTTGGTTCCCAGGTTCACAAATAACCGCTGGTACTGTCCGCTGCCGGCGCTACGGGCGCCCCTGCCACCGCGTTCGGCGGTTCGTGCTCCTTTCCGGTCGTCTCCACCCCTCAGGTTGAGGTCAACAGAGTTCTCATAATATTTCAGGAAACGGTCAAATTCCAGTGCCGCCACACGCTGCAATACTTCTTCTTTACTGATGCTCTCAAACTTTTCCTGCAACACTGGCACATAGGCTTCGTATTCCCCATGACTGATGTCGGCCTTTAACATTTTATCGATAAAATGAAAGAACTGTTTCCGGCATACATCTTTCCCGGAGGGGATATCGATCTTATTGAACTTTGTATTGATCAGTTTTTCTATCTGCCGCAACCGGTACACCTCCCTGGGCGTTACGATGGAAATGGAAATACCGCTAAGTCCTGCACGTCCGGTTCTTCCGCTCCGGTGAGTGTACACCTCCGTATCATCCGGCAGTTCATAGTTGATCACATGCGTGATCCCCTGCACATCAATTCCACGCGCCGCCACATCCGTCGCAATGAGCAGTTCCAGTGATTTTTCGCGGAACCGGGCCATTACTTTATCCCGCTGCGCCTGCGTAAGATCGCCATGCAGCGCTTCGATATCATATCCCTCCCGGATCAGCTGCTCCGTAATCTGTTGCGCATCGGCCTTGGTCCTGGTAAATACGATCCCATACATACCCGGGTTAAAATCAATAATGCGTTTTAATGTTTCGTACCGGTTTATATGTTGCGTTTGATAATATTGGTGTGCAATATTGGTATTGGCAGAATTGGCTTTTCCTACAGTGATCTCAAAGGGATTTTCCATGTAGCGCTTACTCACCTGCCGGATCTCTTTTGGCATGGTGGCACTAAACAGCCAGGTGCTCTGGCGGTTGGGGGTTTCTTTCAGGATAAATTCAATGTCATCCTTAAAGCCCATATTCAGCATTTCATCCGCCTCATCCAGCACCACATAATGAATATCCTCCAGGTTGATCGCCTTGCGCTCTATCAGATCAATAAGCCGTCCCGGTGTAGCCACCACAATATGGGTGCCTCTTTTTATGTCGCGGATCTGCTGGCTGATGGCCGTTCCGCCATATACAGCAGTTACGCGTATCTTTTCATTTTTTTGCTTAAAGGCATCCAGGTCATTGGCTATTTGCAAACACAGCTCGCGCGTGGGGCAAATAATCAGCGCCTGGGGAGACACGAAGGACTTATCGATCAGTTGCAACAAAGGCAATCCGAAGGCGGCTGTTTTACCGGTACCGGTCTGCGCCAGCCCGATAAAGTCCTTTGTTCCCTGTAATAAAACCGGTATTGCTTGCTCCTGTATCGGAGTAGGTGTTTGAAACCCGATTTGTTGTAACGATTGAAGTAAGCCTTCTTCAATTCCCAACGATTCAAATGTAACCACTAATATATTTTTATAAAATGAGTCCGCAAAGGTATGATATTTGCCGGACAATGCTCTGCGAGACTTAAAGCTGCTGTCCCTGCTCTCCGGGATTTGAGGTTTTAAAGGAGCTTGGCAGCAAAAAGCCATCCCGCCCAAAGGAGGATGGCCCTGTTTTATTTGCCGAATATAAATAACTTATTTCTTGGCAGCCGTATCAACGGGGGCTGCCTGGTTGGTGTCGAGGTTCACGATCGTATCATTACTTACTGCGGGAGGAGTAACGCTGGGGGTATCTATCGGAGCTACAGCAGAAGTGTCCCCGCTCTTATCACCTTCAGCACTGTTATTGCAGGCAGCAAAACCTACAGAACTGATTGCCAGAACAATAAATAATTTTTTCATTACTTTAAATTTTTATTTACAAATTTTAAGTTAATACAAAAAATAGGGAAAGGTAACCCGCCGCCCGGTAAAAAAGTTTTTCTTAGTGCAAAAGGGTTACTATTTTTAAAAAAAAGTATTATAAATCGAACAAAGCGTGAAAGAGACGATCTTAGAACAGGAAATATTGCTACTGAAGGGTTTAGCGCGCAATGATAAGAAATCAACCGAAGAAATATATAAACAGCATTACAACCTCATTCAGGCTTTGGTAGTCAATAATAATGGTACAACCGACGATGCCCGGGATATTTTCCAGGAAGCGATGGTGGTGCTGTTTGAAAAGGCCCGGTCAGGAACATTTGAACTCAACTGCCAGATCAAGACCTATTTATACTCAGTAGCTAAACGGCTATGGTTAAAGAAGTTACAACAACAGAGCCGGTTTACTGAAGAGTGGAACGATGCTGGGAACCTGGTGAAGGTGGATGAAGATCTGGAGGCTCATGAACAAAAGGACCAGGATTATGATCTGATGCATCATTCGATCCAGCACCTGGGCGAGCCTTGTAAAAGTTTATTGGAGGCCTTCTACTTTAAAAAGAAGAGCATGCAGGAGATAGCCGAAACATTTGGTTATACAAATGCAGAAAATGCTAAAACTCAAAAGTATAAGTGCCTGATACGGTTAAAAAAGATTTTCTTTTCTCAATATAAAAAGTAGTAGGATAATGCATGAGCATGACAATATATTGTTGACCGAGGCGGTAGAACGGTATATTTCCGGAGAAATGACTCCTGATGAACGTTTACATTTCGAAAACTTAAGAAAGGCGGATAGCGAAATAGACCAGATGGTGGTAACCCATACGCTGTTTATGCAGCGGATGAACCGTTACAATGAATGGCAAAAATTTCACGCCTCCCTGAACGAGATCCACACAGACCTCGCTACCCAGGGAAAGATTGATTCGCCCGCGCTTAAGGGAAAGGCCAAACTGGCCTACCTGTACAACCGTTATAAAAGAGTGGCGTCCATTGCCGCATCTATTGCAGGGCTTACCGCGCTGCTGGTGTCTGCGATCTTATGGTCGGTTACCCCTAAGGGCCACAATGCCCAGATCGAAACCCTGAGCAAAAAGTTCAGTTCACTGGAAAATAAATCGCGGAAGCAGGCTGAGGAGATCAATAATCTTAAAAACAGCCATACCCCCGACCCCAAAACACCGGAAATCACCTACAGCTCCGGAGGAACCGGTTTTATGATCGATAGCAAGGGATTGCTGGTGACCAACGCCCATGTAATCCAGAATGCACAGAATGTGGCTGTGGCAAGCACCACCGGGACCGAATATTTTGCCGAAGTGGTGTATACAGACCCTGTAAGGGACATTGCCCTGTTAAAGATCACTGATAAAGATTTTAAACCGCTGCCGCCGGTACCCTACGGTTTTTCCCGTAAAATGGCCGACCTGGCAGAGCCGGTATTTACCCTGGGCTACCCCCGGGAAGACGAAAACATCGTTTATAACCAGGGCTACCTGAGCGCCAAAACCGGTTTTAACGGAGATACCCTTAGCTGCCAGATACAAATATCGGCGAACCGCGGTAACAGCGGCAGCCCGATCCTGAATAATGAGGGCGATGTAATCGGTATCCTGAACGGACGGCAGAAAGACCAGGAAGGTGTTGCATTCTTTATCCGCTCCAAAAACCTGTATAATATCCTGAATGAAGTAAAGAATAAAGAAAAAAATGACTCTTCCGTTCAAAATGTGAAGCTGAATACTAAGTCCTCTATCAATAATCTTAACCGTACACAACAAACGAAAAAGATCCAGGATTACGTATTCATGGTAAAAGTCAATTAATCGTTATAAGTCATCAACCAAGACCAAGGAGGGTGTCCCGGATTGAGGCACCCTCTTTTATTTGGAAACGCAAGAAAATATAGAATAAACAATGTAAAAGCAGGATTTCCCGTTTAGTATGAGGGCGATGGAACCGTAAGGAGTGCACCCGCTTTCTATTTTTTATTCACCCTGCTTTATGAGAATTGCTGTTTTATTTTTAAATTCAACATTCCTTATTTTTATTATAACGTATCCACATCCGGGATCACTATCACCGACCGGTACCGCTTCTCCTGGTGCAACAAGGCCACCTGGTAAAGAATGTCCGTTTTGCATTGCCCGATCAGCCGGGAGCTTCGGGGTAACTTTAACAATAACTCCATCAGGTACTGATTGCGCACCTTATTGATGATTGGCTCTGAAGGTCCGGTAATATAATCGCCATACCGGTCCTGAAGACTACTGGCAAACCAGGCCGCCGCATCACGTACCACATCCCGGATCTTATTTTTAAATGTAAGCCGGATCAAACGCGTGTACGGCGGATAGCCGAACTGCTCCCTTTTTTGCAGCTCATCCTCAAACAAAGCACGGTAATCATGCTGCTGTACCCGCAACAGCACCGGGTGCTCCGGCTGGGTGGTTTGTACCAGCACCTTGCCCGTGCCATGCTTCCGGCCCGCCCGGCCGCTTACCTGCTCCATCAGTTGAAAAGCACGTTCGTTTACGCGAAAATCAGCAAAAGACAATATGCCGTCTGCATCTACGATACCCACCAGTTCCACATGTTCAAAATCCAGCCCCTTTACCACCATCTGCGTTCCTACCAGGATATCCAGCTTCTGCTGCTCAAAGGTCTGGATCAGCTGATCGTGCGCATGTTTGCCCCGTACGGCGTCAATATCCATCCGCCCAACCCGCGCCCTGGGAAACAGTTCCTGCAATGCCTCCTCCACCCGCTCTGTTCCAAATTGTTTTTGGATAAAATCATGACCGCCGCAACTGGGGCAGGTTACCATAAGCGGATAGTTGGTGCCGCAATAATGACATACCAGTTTATTATAAACCTTATGGTAGTTCAGCGATACATCGCAATATTTACATTGGGGAACCCAGCCACAGGTATTACACCGCTGATAGGGCGTATAGCCCCGCCGGTTCTGGAACAGGATCACCTGTTTTCCGCGTTCCAGGGTCATTTGGATATTTTCTGCAAGGGGCGGAAAGAGGATCGTATCCGCAAACTCTTTTGTACGGTATTTACGGGTATCCACGATCCCGATCTGCGGGAGCTCGATATTACCAAACCGCTCCGTTAGCAATACCAACCCGTATTTACCACTCAGGGCGTTGTTGTAGGACTCAAAGGAAGGCGTAGCGCTGCCCAATACCACTTTGCAATCCCTGAACAGCGATGCAAAATAAATGGCAGCATCGCGGGCATGATAACGGGGTGCCGGCTCCATCTGTTTATAAGAAGTATCGTGCTCTTCATCACACACGATCATTCCCAGCTCCTGAAAAGGCAGGAACAGCGAAGAGCGGGCGCCCAGGATCACTTTCAGCGAACCGTCCCTGACCTTGTTCCAGATCTCCACCCGTTCATTCTGCGAAAACCGTGAATGGTATACCCCGATATGCCCTCCGAAATGCCGCTGTAACCGGCGGATGGTCTGCGAAGTCAGCGCAATCTCCGGCAGCATATAAAGTACCTGTTTCCCTTTCCGGATCTGCTCTTCGATCAGATGGATATAGATCTCGGTCTTGCCGCTGGAGGTAACCCCGTGCAGCAAACAAACATCTTTTTCTTCCAATGCGCTCCGGATGCTTTCCAACGCGGCGGCCTGTGCCACTGATAGTTCAAAATTGATGCGGATATCCTTTGGCAGTAGCCGGATCCGGTCAACCGTCCTTTTTTCCAGCATCAGGATCCCCTTATCGGCCAGTCCTTTCAGCTGCGCCTCACTGGCCCCTGTTTTCTTCAGCAGGGCCTGTTTGGTAATAATGCCCTCTGTTTTTTGAAAATGCAGGTACCCCAGCAACAACTCCATTTGCTTTTCGGCGCGCTGCAACCGGGGATCGCTGTTCAGCAACTGTTCCAGGGCCTCCTCCCGGTCATAATCCGGATGCAGCGATACAAAGGTTTCCTTTTTGGGGCTGTAACTTTCTTTCAGAGACTCCCATACATAGCAGATCTTTCCCTGGATCAGCCGGTTCACCACGGGATATACATGATTGCTTTCGAGAATCTGCTGCACCTCGGCAAGCTTTAACTCCTTCCTTAAAAGCAGGGCTTCCGCAACCAGGAAGGCTTCCGTATCCAGTTCTGTAAAATCGTCTCCGGCCTCCTCATTAAATACCAGTATGGTTTCACTGCTCAGTTTAAAGTGTGCCGGCAGGGCCGCTGCCATCACTTCCCCTTCGGTACACATATAATAGCGGGCCATCCATTCCCAAAGCTTCAGCTGTGATTCAAATACCACCGGCTCTGCATCCAGCACATTAACGATCTCCTTTGCTTCAAAAAACTCCGGTGGCGTACGATGTACCTTTTTGATGACCCCGGCATATTTCTTCGATTTACCCAGGTTCACTTCCACACGGCAACCCGCAACAGCCACCGTTTTCAGCTGGTCCGGGATGGACCAGGTATAGTTCAGCGGCAATGCCAGCGGAATAATCACTTCGGCGTAATCCGTCACAGCGGCCGGTGGATGATACGGTATTTCATTGCTCATTCGTTCCTCAATTTTCCGGAGATTCCGGTCTGATCCAGCTAACATTGTATTCCATCAGCTTTTGTTCCATCAGGGCAAAAACGGTCTGTTTTAATTTTTCGTGATCCCTCACCCCCCAGCCGGCTACCGGCACCTCATCCAAAAATACCACCCGGCACTTGCCCGGGTTCAGCGAGAGCCGCTTTGTATAAGGCATGCGGTCATAGGTATCCAGGAACAGTACAGGCCGTATGGGAGTCTGGGTCTCCAGCGCCAGCTTAAAGGCCCCGTTATAAAAATCCTTCAAAGGCCGGCGGGTTTCATTAAAGGTCCCTTCCGGAAAAACAAAAATAGAAATTCCTTTGTTGATCACCGATCGCAAAATGCGGATGCTCCTTGCCCTCCCCTCGGCCGATTTGCGGTCAACGGTTACAATCGCCCGCTTGTATATGAACCCGAAAACCGGTATTTTCCCCATCTCCACCTTGCCCAGGGCGCGCATCGGCTTACGGAATACCTTCACCATCACCGGAATGTCGAGGTACGATATATGATTGGCGATCAGGATGTATTTTTTTTCCTTATCGAACGGTGCGGTAAATGACTTTTGTACCCGGATGCCGGTAAGGGCAAACCAGATATCGGCCCAAACCGTGCAAAGCAGGTAAATAACATTACCTCCTTTTATCCTGCCCAAAAAGGCCGCGAGGATGCAAAGCGGAAAAATAAGCAGCATAATAACCAGGAACACCAGCGCTGCATAGATGGTATACAAAAGTCGCAACATAGTTCTTAATCCTTCAAAAATAGCTGCTTATAGTAAAATAATACCCGGTTATTTCTCAACACTCCTCAAAAGCGCCGTATCGGTCAAAATTCCGTAATTTTGCACCCCTTATGCACAGCGCAAAAACAGTGGCCTTCCACACGCTTGGTTGTAAACTCAACTATTCGGAAACCTCCTCCATTTCCCGGTTAATGGAACGGGAAGGGTTTGAAAAGAAGGAGTTTACGGATGTTGCGGATGTGTATGTGATCAACACCTGCTCGGTAACAGACAATGCCGATAAAGAATGCCGTCAGCTGGTACGGCGCATCCAGCGGAAGGCGCCGGAAAGCGTGGTGGTCATCACCGGCTGTTACGCCCAGCTGAAGCCCAAAGAAATAGCGGATATACCGGGGGTAGACCTGGTGCTGGGCGCAGCGGAAAAGTTCAATATCGTAAAACATATCCGGGAATTATCTAAAAATGACACAGCCAGGATCTGCAGCTGCGATATTGAAGAGGTAACCGGTTTTCATAGTTCTTATTCCATTAACGACCGTACCCGTACTTTTCTGAAAGTACAGGACGGATGCGATTATACCTGTTCCTTTTGCACCATTCCCATGGCCCGCGGCAAAAGCCGGAGCGCCACTATTGACGCAGTTGTAGAAGATGCCCGCTCGCTGGCCGCCTCCGGGGCAAAGGAGATCGTGCTTACCGGCATTAACCTGGGTGATTTTGGAAAAGGTCCGGACGGCAATGCTTCCGCTGCCATCAATGGCCGCGCGGAGAACTTTTACAGGCTCATACAGGAACTGGACCAGGTTGAAGGGATCGAACGGTTCCGGATCTCATCCATTGAACCCAATCTGTTAGGGAACGAGATCATCGAATTTGTGGCGAACAGTAAACGGTTTATGCCGCATTTTCACATCCCCCTCCAAAGTGGCAGCAATGCCGTTCTGGGGGCCATGCGCAGGAGGTACAAAAGAGAGTTGTACGCAGACCGGGTGGGCCTGATCAAAACGCTGATGCCACATTGCTGCATCGGTGTGGATGTGATCGTTGGTTTCCCCGGTGAAACGGACGCCCATTTCCAGGAAACCTATGACTTCCTGCACCAGCTGGATGTATCCTATTTTCATGTATTTACCTATTCTGAAAGAGCCAATACCCATGCGCTTTCCATTGAGCCGGTGATCCCCATACCGGTACGGAACGATCGGAACAAGATACTGCGTAACCTGTCCTATATGAAAATGCAGTACTTTGAACAGCAGCATACCGGGCAAACCCGGAACGTCCTGTTTGAAAACCACAACAAGAACGGGATGATGGAAGGCTATACCGATAACTATATCCGCATTGCCACCCCCCATCGCCCCGAGTGGGAAAACCAGGTCATCGAGTGGAATTTATAGTTTTTGGACTATTGATAGTTTATTCCCATATTTAGTTTTTTTGATTCCAACCAGTTAGCCACACCCGCTTCTACATTAACATTTTCTTCTTATTTGCCGGCCCGGCATGGTATTGTATTTGCAGTTTTTCACTTTAAGAAAAATACTGAAAAGCTCTTTACATCTTTCGACACATGCCCTAAAACCGTTTACAGGACCGGCTTGCAGCCGATAATGTTTTAATATTTTTTATATTATTTATTAACATTCCCTGTATCACACTCCATACCTCCCGGGCGTTTAAACAAGTAAGTAAACCTTTATTATTTATATTTTTTATTAAAATTTTAATCATGAAAAGAACTACAAAAACAGTAATGCTGGCTTTAGCGGCAACCGTAATGACAGGAAGTGCATTTGCACAGGTAGACAGCACAAAGACAGACTCCACTGTAGTGGCTACAGATTCCACACAAACAGACACAAAGGATACTGAAAAACAAAAAGAAGATACAACAACTACACCCACTCCGCCTCAGGCTTTTGTTGCTCCTTCGGTAAAAAGCAATACCTATGTTTGGGTTGCTACCAACAGGGAACTGATCAGCAGCAAACAAACTGCAGTTGAAGCAGAAAAGCAGGAAGCCTGATTGAAGGGAATCCGGTCATCAAAAACCACTCTGGGAAACCAGCGTGGTTTTTTTTATTTTTGTAAGTTTGACCAATAGAATGAGAAAATTATGCCCACAAAAATAAAGTGTCCTAATTGCCAGCATGAATTCCCGATAGAAGCAGCACTTACGGACGAACTGAAACTGGCCATTGAAAAGGAAAAGGAAGGCCTGCGCAAACAGATGCAGGACTATAAAAAAAACAAGGACGAGGAAATTGCCCAGCTAAAAAAAACGGCAGAACTCGAAACCTCCCGGACCAATGAATTGTGGCAGCAAAAGCTCAACTCTGAAAAACAGTTACTGCAAAAACAGCTGGAAGAGCAGCTGCGCAAAAGCATCAGCACCGATTTTGAGAACCGCATGGGTTCCCTGCAAAAGACGAATGAAGAAAACGAAGAAAAACTAAAGCTGGCCCGGCAAAAGGAAGCCGATTTTTTAAGAAAAGAGCAGGCGTTTAAGACCCGCGAGGCCGAACTGGAGATCACCGTTCAGAAAAAACTACATACCGAACGGGAAAAACTAACAGAAGAGCTGCGGCGCATTGAGCATGAAAAAACCGCACTGAAGGAAAGTGAATACCAGCTAAAGCTGAAAGAGCTGGAAACCCAGCTGGAACAGCAAAAAAAGCTGGCGGCGGAAATGCAGCGCAAGGCGGAGCAAGGCTCCATGCAGCTACAGGGCGAAAGCCAGGAGCTGGCGCTGGAAGAAATGCTGGCACAGGCCTTTCCCTTTGACCTGATCGAAGAAGTGGGGAAAGGCGTTCGGGGAGCCGACTCCATCCAAACAGTACGTAACAACCTGGGCGTTGCCTGCGGAAAAATCATTTGGGAAAGCAAGCGGGCCGAAAACTTCGGGGGCGACTGGATTGAAAAATTAAAGGCGGATATGCGCAGCCAGGGAGCAGATGTGGCGGTGCTGGTTACGCGGCGTTACCCTAAGGACATGGAGCGTTTTGGCGAAAAGGAAGGGGTGTGGATCTGCAATTTCAATGAGGCAAAGGCGCTTGCCAGTGTGCTCAGGGATGGCATTATCCGGATCTTTAACGCCTCCAAAAGCCAGGAAAATAAGGGCGACAAAATGAACCTCCTCTACGCGTACCTTACCAGTCCGGAGTTTGCGGAACAATGGAAGGCCATAAGAGAGGGCTTTCTGAGCATGAAGATCTCCATCCAGAAAGAGCGCGATGCCATGGAGCGCCTGTGGAAAGCCCGCGAAAAGCAACTGGAAAAAGTATTACTCAATGCCACCCATATCCGCGGTTCTATTGATGGTATCAGCGGCCTGGAATCGGTTGACCTGAACCTGCTGGGGTATGAAGAAGAAGAATAGATCACATTATTTTGAGCATTTTCAATGCGTATGCAATTCATTAACTTTTACATAGCCCCTCTATTCCCGGCAACCGTGGCGGCGGTTGTTGCCATTATTTTGTTCCTGAGGTGGCAAAAAAAAGCAGAAGAATTAGCACGGTGCTAACCGGATATAACTGCCATCACTTCTGCTATTAGTCGTTACACTGCACCCAAATCCTTCTATAATTTATTATCGCTGTCCGGCAGTATACCCTTTACATCATATACGATAGCGGTATCTTTTTTAAGCGCCTTTAAATCGAGGTCCAGAAATTCTTTATGTGCCACGCCTAAAACAATGGCATCAAACTGATCAGCCGGTAATACTGTGGTGCTTTCGATGCCATATTCATGAAATACTTCCGCCGGATTGGCCCTCGGATCAAATGTTGTTACGTTAACACCATACTCTTTTAAGGCGCGTATCACATCCACAATCTTCGTATTTCTGACATCCGGGCAATTCTCTTTAAATGTAACCCCTAATATCAGCACCGCGGCCCCGTTAACACTGATCCTTTTTTTGATCATCGTTTTTATGACCTGGGCCGCAACATAATCTCCCATAGTATCATTTAACCGGCGGCCTGCCAGAATAATTTCAGGGTGATACCCGTACTCCTGTGCCTTCTGAGCCAGGTAATAGGGATCTACCCCAATACAGTGCCCCCCCACCAGGCCGGGTCTGAAAGGCAAAAAATTCCATTTTGTACCGGCAGCGTCCAATACATCCTGTGTATTGATTCCAAGCAGGTTAAATATTTTAGCCAGTTCATTGACAAAAGCAATGTTGATATCGCGTTGCGAATTTTCAATTACTTTAGCGGCCTCCGCAACCCGGATTGTTGGCGCAAGATGCGTTCCGGCGGTAATCACAGACCTGTAAATGCTGTCTACTTCGCGGCCGGTCTCCGGCGTAGAACCCGATGTTACTTTCAATATTTTTTCAACGGTGTGTTCTTTGTCGCCCGGATTGATCCGTTCCGGCGAATAGCCGGCAAAAAAATCTTCATTAAACCGGAGACCAGAAACCCTTTCCAATACCGGCACACACTCTTCTTCGGTAACACCAGGGTAAACGGTTGATTCATATACAACGATATCTCCCTTTTTCAACACGCTGCCTACGGTTTCCGAAGCCTTGTAAAGCGGGGTTAGATCGGGACGGTTATGCTTGTCTACCGGAGTAGGCACCGTTACCACATAAAAATCAGCATCTGCGATGTCGGTCCTTTCATTGGATACATATAAACCGGCGCCTGCCCCATACGGGCTTTCCTGAACCAAAACACTCCGAAGCACATCTTCTTCCACTTCCAGCGTTTGGTCCCTCCCCGCCCGCAACTCATCAATCCGCTTCTGATTGATATCAAAACCGATAACCGGATATTTTGTAGCAAACAAACGGGCCAACGGCAATCCAACATACCCCAAACCAATAACAGCGATCTTTTTCATGTACACTTATTTATAGTTGATTTTATTTTAAATGCTCCCAATACCAGCGAACGGCTTCCTTCAGACCTGTTTCAATCGTATGCGTTGGCTGGTAACCCAGCAAGGTCTTCGCTTTTTGAACCGACGCCAGTGAATGCGCAATATCACCCGCCCGATCCGGCCCATGAACCGCCTGGATATTGGCAATTTCACTATCAAATTCACTCAGACAGGCTTTCAGATAGGTGACCAGGTCGTTCAATGTGGTCCTGTCGCCAACAGCTGTATTATATACCGTATTTATGGCCCCCGGATTCTCTGTTAACATTGCCAGTTCATTCATCTGGATCACATTGTCGATATAGGTAAAATCACGCGAGAAATTTCCATCGCCATTGATCACCGGGCTTTCGTGATTCATGAGCTTCTTTACAAACAGCGGAATTACCGCAGCATATGTCCCGTTGGGATCCTGATACCGGCCAAATACATTAAAATAGCGCAACCCGATGGTTTCCATAGCATAGGTCCTGGAAAATATGTCCGCATAAAGTTCATTTACATATTTGGTTATGGCATAAGGAGACAATGGTTTGCCAATAACCTCCTCCACTTTTGGCAGCACTTCAGAATCGCCATAGGTAGAAGAGGACGCTGCATACACAAAACGTTTTATTCCTGCATCCCGGGCAGCCACCAACATATTTAAAAACCCGGAAATATTCACTTCATTTGAAGTGACCGGATCCTTTATAGAACGCGGCACCGAACCCAGGGCTGCCTGGTGCAGGACATATGTTACCCCCTGCACGGCATGCCGGCAATCCTCCGGATTGCGGATATCTCCTTCAATAAGACTAAAGTCCGGGTTTTCTAAATGCTGTTCGATATTGCATTTATACCCCGTGGAAAAATTATCCAAAACAGCCACCCGGTATCCTTTTCCGAGAAAATACGCGGTAAGATTAGACCCGATAAAGCCTGCTCCGCCCGTAATCAAAATTTTTTTCATATACTATACTATTCTTAAGAATTCAGTTCACCAACGGCAACAGATGCCGGTTACATTCTACATCATACTCCTGTATACCTGATCCGTCTTTTCAGCAATATTGCTCCAATCATATGCCTCCATGTCATAAACAATATGCCGGCCGGCAATTCCGCTTTCGATGAACTGCTGCAATTTATCCGTTAATACAGCTTCATCACCTACCGGAAAATAATGCTCCGGGTCAAGGCCAACCTGTGTATTGGCCGGTATATCAGAAGCGATGATCGGAAGTCCATACGCCATTGCTTCCAGTAATGCAATGGGTAATCCTTCATAAAAAGAAGGTAAAACAAAGAGTGCACAGTTTGAAAACAACTGCTCCAGCGCAGCCCCTTTTATAAACCCCGTCAATATTACACCTGCGGCCTTCGCCTGTTCCTTTAAGGCTTCTGAATACGCAGAGGCGTGATCGGCATCACCTGCTATAACCAGCTTAAACCGGTCCGAAAGGCCTGATTCCCGAAAGGCAGCAATCAGGTAATCAAACCCCTTCTCGGGCACAAAGCGTCCCAGGGTAAAAATATACTGATACGGTTGCAGTCCGTAATGCTCAAGTGCAGCTGCACTAAAGGCAGGCCGCGCTTTAATAGAAACCCCATTCGGGATCAATACAGCATCCTTACGTCCATATTTTTTTGCAATACCTTTCCGGATCTCTTCTGAAATAACCACCACCTCATTGGAGTACCTGACCCCTGCCCGCTCCCCGGCTTTCAGAAAGAGCTTTGCCATTTTCCCCCATTTCTTTCGCTCATAATCCGGACCATGGTGCGTCATTACCACTTTAAGACCCAGTAGCCGGGCAAGCGGTGTTACCAGGTTCGGCCCTACCGCGTGAATATGAATCAGATCGGGCCGCTTAACCGCCGCATAAAATATGGCAAGTGCAGAATGTACAATTGCCTCCAGGGCTTTGTGCTTCGGGGCATAAATATTCTTTAAGCGAACACCCCTGAACATGCCGGTATTTTTGTTTCGGGTATAACAGGACCTTCCCACAACCGTTATATCATGATTGAAATCATTTACCAGGACCGGATACAATTCTTCGCAATGGGTTTCCACACCTCCGGGAACATCGGGGATCCCTCTCGTACCTAACACTATAATTTTCATAATCCACCTCCTTCCATCAGTAACCGGTAATTTTCTGAAAACCGGGTTGTTGAATAATGATCCGCAAGCAGCTGTTTCCCCTTCCGTCCCATTTCTGCTCTCAGCTGCTGATCGAGAACGAGGCGCTCCAGGCAGGACACCAGGCCTGTTATATCTTTCACATTTGTTAAGAAACCGTTCTCATCCGGGTGTACCAGCTTATAGTTATCACCCACGTTTGTGGCCACCACCGGCAGGTCCGCGTTCAGTGCTTCCATGATCGCATTGCTGGTGCCTTCAAACACAGAGGTAGACAAATAAATATCCGCTTTATCTAAAAGTGCCGCGATATTACCCGGGTTAATAAACACTTCAACAACATCCTGCAGATTTAATACCGCTATGCGACCGCGAACATCCGCTTCCAATGCACCATGGCCTATGATCTGGTATTTGATACCCGGGTACACCAAACTCAATTCCCGGATCACTGCCAATGCGGTATCATAATCCTTCTCTGCTACAAAGCGCCCAACCGATATAATGCGGATCGGGGCAGCACTCCTCACCTTATCCCTGTACGGGCGGATCAATTCAAAACAGTTGGGGATCACGATCATCTTTTGGGGATCAAAGCCCCGGGATAAAAAATACGTTTGCCCGGAATAACAGTTCAACACTGCTTTTTTTGCCCATTGATTACAAAGCCAGCGGTCAATCATCGCCTTCGCCGGCGGAAGATATGCACTCCGGATACCCGTATACACATTTCTGACACCGGCGAGTTTAGCAGCCATAACAGCGAAAAAATTCGCCGCCGTTAAATAGCTGAAAACGGCTTGCGGCTGCCGCTGCCGGAGGTACCGGCAAAACTGTATAAAGCGGGATATAAGGTTGCCCTCAAAAGCTTTTACCGTAATGGCCGGCACTTCCTGCAACAGCGCTAAATACCTGGGTTCCTGAAATTTTGCGTTCAGGATCACATAATATACCTTATGGTGCGCCGCAAGAACCTTGGCCAGTAAAACAGATTGTTTTTCTGCACCACCACTGGTAAGGTTTTTGACAAAAACGACGATACTCTTTTTACACATACCGAAAGTGTTGTTCAAGAAACTGTTTCTTCTGCGCCCGGTTCATCTTTTTAGTAGACAATGCCTCCCCTTCCGCCTTTTTATAATATTGATCCAATGTTTTTATGATCTTAGCCGGAACACCACCTATCACAACATTCGAAGGAAAGCTCTTGGTAACAAGTGATTTTGCACCTATAACTACGTTGTCACCGATCGTAACTCCCGGCATGATCACCGTATCGTATCCGATATACACATTATTTCCTATGCTTATCTGCCGGATAATGTCCCAGTCCGGATGTCGGTCTCTAAAGACCCAAACGCCTCCATCATGCGTTTCAAAATGAACCTTGGTTGCCGAAACATGATCACCGATCGAAACCAAATAGGGCTCTGTACTAAATGACACTTTATAGAAGCGGCAATTATTGCCCACTTTTACCCCCAACCGTCTGGCCCAAAGAACCGGTCGCAGATACCTCAAAGGAAGTAATATCAAACTTTTCCACTTCATTATACGAATGATTAAATGATTCTCATTTCGTTTCAAAAATCCGGACAGCAGCCATTTTTACCTACAGCTGTGATAAGCGTGCAAAACAGCGCAAAGACTGTTCCTCCTCAGCTGCCGGCCTGTAACACCCGTTCGAATACGTTACGGTATTCCCCTGCACACTTTCCGATCGAAAAATTCCGCTCGTAAAATCCAACCATGTCCTCTTTTTTTATGCGATGCCGCCTTTCGATAAACCGCCTTAGCACATGGATATATCCTTCGGTCGAAAAATCCGCTGACAAAAAACCATATTTCTCGTCCTCAATAAGGTCTACGGCTCCGCTTACAGGAGTACTCACCGGCGTACAGCCGCTGGCAAAAGCCTCCAGTAATGTAATGGGCATCCCTTCATATAGTGAAGACATACAAAATGCATCACAGAGATAGAAATAGTCGCCCACATTCTTTTTGGGTCCTACAAAATGGACCCGGTTACCTGCCATCTTCCTCAGCTCTGTTCCCAATGTGGTATTGAAATAATTATTTCCAACGATCACCAGCTGTAACGGCGCTCCTTCTTCAACCAGCCGGTTAACGGATTGAATCAATAATTGTAAATTCTTCAGCGCTGTACACCGGGCCACCGATAACAATACAATGTTTTCTCCTGAAGATTTGAGATCTTTTATGAACGCGGCAACCTCAGCGTAGCCGGGGCTTTTCACGGGCCTCGAGCGGCCGTTATAGATCAGCACATCTTTATCCAGCTTCAGAAATCTGCGCAGAGCGGCACTGTTCGAGTCTGAAATAGTAACCAGGGTTAACCGGTTTCTCCGAACCAGATAACGGCTAACCCACCTGCGGTATCCGTTAAGATACGCCTCCGGTTTACTGTGCAGGGTAAATATATAGTGGCATTTGGAATAGAAGAAAAAGGCAACTAACAGGTAATGGATCTGGCAATGAATATGAACAATATCCGGCCGGAGCTCCCTGATCTTTTTATAGATCTTTATAAGATATTTCAGCTTCGGGCCATCTCCGAAACCCATGGGGATGAACCGGATCTTTTCAGACAGATCACTTCTCAGGAAATTCTCGTTCCGTTCGTCCCGGTTCTTTAACACCAGCACAAAAACTTCCGCATCCTCCTCCAATGCCAGCCTGTTACTCAGATCAACCATCAGGCGTTCTGCCCCTCCCAGATTCAATGAATGAATGATTTCAATTATCCGCATTCTTACTCTTTTATTTTTTCAATATCCTTGCTTTGAGCCAGATCAGTTTCATCAAACAAAAAAGGAAGCGGTCCATCAATACCCTGGAACCGGACCATTCCACAAAACGCTTTGCCCCGGCAACGATCCGCGGCAAGCCCATATTTTCAAACGCCGGTCGTCCTGCATTTCTAAAAGCACTGAGATATACCTCCCTTTCCCCGGCAGAATATTTTTCAACAAGATAGAGCAGGGTCAACAAGTTGAACCCCACAACATTTTCATTATTGGCCTCCAGGTGGCGAACATCATACCCGCTTTCTTCCAACCTGGTTTCGCATTTCCGTAAGGCACTATAAAGTACGATCAGGTCCCGGGGCCGAACCCTGTATTTATTGATCTTATATCCCGGCTTTATATAAATGTACCCTACCCGGTTACTGAGAAAAGCAGATCGGGCTACGCTCAAAACATTCAGCATAAACAGCGTATCTTCTCCGACCTTTACGGAGGTATCGAATGTGATCCTGTGTTTGCGGATCAGCGACCGTTTAAACATTTTTCCCCAAACCGTACGAACAAGATGATGGTTCAGGATCTTCTGCTGATTACATTCATTACCATCAACCGGAACACGCTCAATTTCAATACCGCCATCAGGTCTGGTCACTTTAACCGCACAAACAGAAAGGTCCTCGTCTGCCGGGGGCATTAAGATACTTAAGTACGCTTCCTCAACATAATCATCTGCATCCACGAATGTTATGTACGTACCGTTCGCTTTTTCAACACCCGTATTCCGGGCCGCGCTCACTCCGCCGTTTGCCACATGACATACATGAAACTGCTCATAACGATCTGCATACGCATCGCATATGCTACCGGAATCATCCGTGCTGCCGTCGTTGATCAGCAGGACTTCGTACGCCGTACAGGTCTGACGCAACAGACTGTCAAGACACCTCCGGAGATGGCCGGCAGCATTGTATACCGGTACGATAACAGAAACCACGCTATGATCTGATTTTATATTTTCGCCAGACATCATAATAAAAAAACAGCTTATACAGGATCACCAATGTAAGAAAAACGATATACAGACTGATCGTAACAGCGCCGTTCATTGTAACCAGGAGAAGGTAATAAACAGGAATGGACATAACAATCCATCGCTTGCCTTTGAATTTATCTACTGACACCAGCCCTATAAAAAACGCCAGATACAAAACCACTCCTACAACGCCCTGTTCCACCAAAACCGGGATCCAAACACTTTCTGCACCATACAGATCAAAATTGTTATTTCTTAAAACACCGGTATATCCCAGGCCATGCCCGATTAACGGCGACTCAAAAAAGCTATTCAATGCAATGGCATATTGCGCACTGCGCATAGAAAGTGAACTACCCGCTACAGCCTTCGACTGCGCGTCAAAAACAGAAGTGATGATCGTGAGCTTATCCATTACCAGCGGAAATATCAATACAGCCAATATACACCCCACCGTTATCATGGTCCGGTAACGTTCCGGCATTTTCAGCAACAGCAGGGGTGTTACTATGGCAAACGGTACAATTGCCGACCTGGAATTTGACAGGAAAACCGAAAGAGCAACGATCAATATCAAATAAACTACATAAGGGCTGTATTTCTTAAACAGTGATCTAAAATAAAAATTAACGATCAGGATCATATACAGGTAGGAAACGATCGTTAATGAGAAAATAAACGGGCTCATGAATAAGGACTGTAACCGGATGCCCCGTTCTGTACTCACATAAGACAACATCTTCATTTCTTCCGTCTGAGACCCGGCCAGGGCAATTTCAAAGTCAACAACGGGATTGGAGGCTGTAATATAGGAAAACAAGCCATAGGCCAACGCCACCAGGATGGCCACAGACAAATAGCTGATCAATGATCTTAAATGCCGCGGATTCCGGACAGAAGCAAAAATAACAAGTACGATGAGCAGGTCGTTAACTGCAAACTGAACGATCTTAAGAAAAGACTCACCCAAATTGTTTACCGGAAAACACGCAGCAAACAGGTAAGAAAAGACCAGGATCAAGCATGACCTGGTGAATGGCGTTACCAGTCTTTTAACGGGAAACTTTAAACAATAAACGCCAATAAAGAACATATTCAGCGCAAAGGTGACCGTTAAAGAGGGAGCCGAAAATTTCAAGCACGTAGCCAGATTGGAAAATATAGAAAATGCAGCCCAAAGAAACAGTGCATTCCTGAAATTCAGGAAAGCATATGCAATAAAACACAATGTTATTATTATATATACCAGCATGATCTATCCGAAAAAAATCAATCTCTTTATTGCAGTCCTTTTTTAGCTATCCAATTTTCCCGGGCCGCAAGGCCTTTGCTATTATCATTCCCTGTCCTGCTCTACTATTCCCTCATTTCAATAATGCATGCTGCTAAAAAGCAGGCCGCCTTCTTGCAGGAACAAAGCGTTGTTTAAATTTCATCAGTCCAAAGCTGATGCGCAGCAGCGAATGGCTAACAAATACGGTTTTGCTGTATTTAAAAAGCCATCCGATAAAAATCATCATTCTGCCCTTCCGTTTCAGCGGCCCGATCTCAACCTCCTGTGGTACAAACGCAAGAAAAGAATATGCCTTAGCCAATTGCCGGCATTGAACGGCGCCTCTGCTATAGAGCATAAAAACCGCCGTACAGCAATCTGCGACCAAACTATTCTTGACCGGAACCGAGCGCTTACTGGCCCCAAATTGCGTTATCAGGGACGTATAATATAATTCAATATACTTATACCACCCTTCCACGTTTAAGTTTTTCGACAATGACGCTGCCCCTTCAACGCTGCGCCAGTTATACCCCGAGCTGTTAACAACAGCGATCGAGCCTTTAATCGTATTGATATAATTAAAATTGAACAGGGTGTCTTCACCTATTTCCATAGCCACATCAAACAAAAGCCCGTTCTGTTCTATCAGGGAGCACCGGTAAAGTCCACCCCAGACGGTACGTACCAAACTGCTCGAAATAAAATCATCATAGAACCGGACAATATCCTGCCGGGTATATCTGAAATCCCCGCCCGCGGCGCAGACCTGCGTACCGTTTACCAATTGCATTTTAAATCCGCCCAACACCAGCTGCACGGTTTCATCCGCACCAGTCATCAGCCTTGCCAGATAGTCCTGGTCGATCCAGTCATCGCTATCGACAAAAGTGATCCACTTTCCTCTGGCCAGCTGCAAGCCCCTGTTACGGGCCGCACTAACACCCCCGTTTTTCTTATGCACCACTTTAATCCTGCTATCGGCATTGGCATAGGCATCGCACAATACCCCACTGCCATCCGGAGAGCCATCATCGATGAGCCATACCTCAAAATCGGTAAACGACTGTCCCAGTATACTTTCCACACATTTCGGCAGGTATTCCTCCACCTTATAAACCGGTATGATTATACTTATTTCGGGGATATTCATTTCAATGCATTCTTTAGAAACTCCCGGGATACCCTTCTTTTTTCTTCCAAAACCGCATCCACTGCCGGCCAGCTGATGTTCCGGGAAATACGATCCGGCTGCAGCTCCTCTGATGAAAAGATCAGCCGCTCCCTTAAACCGAATATGGACAACAGCGACTCAAACCGGGCCGCTCCCCTATACCGGTTACCATATACCAGGAACGGCTTTTTGAAAAGTATTGCAAAAACACAGGCATGGAATGAATCCGTAATTATGAAATCAGCTTCATAAAATCCCTTTATCCAGCGCTCGGTTGGCGGTGCGATCCGCTCCTCCAGACCGGCCTTTACATCCTCTGTTTTTGCATTCACCCGAAAAACAGGTTTATCCAGACTAGCTGCCACCAGGTCGATAACCGCAGTTTTATCGGGCGTTTCGTCCAGGATATACACGAGTACACCCTCTTTCTTTTCTTCTTTCTCCAGGGGTCTTATCAGCTCCAGGTAATCTGAAATACTCAGCAGCATTGTAGGATCCAGCACATGCCGGGCGTCAACATCAAAGTATCGCCTGCAAAGTTCCACCCCCGTATTTTCCCGGACAGAGACTGCGTCAAACTGCTTCAGATGTTTTGCACAGTTTGCCTCCTGTTCCGCTGAGTATTCCCAGTTTTCGGTTCCAAATGATGCCGCATAGGCGATACGTCTCGTATGTCCGCTCTTCAAAAAACCAAGAAAATAATCTTCAATATTCGATGTATAAGCCGTTCTCCAAACCTGATCACTCCCAACAACAATTGCATCAAACCGATGCTTGGCAGCTAAGGCAGATAACCGCCCTGTAGTATACACTGCTTTTGTTTGCGGCTGTATGTGTCTGTTGATAAAGGGCTGTGTATACTGGCTGATAACGGCATACTCCCGTTGCAATTTTGCCTCTACAAAGATCTCCGTATCCCGTTTACCAAGCCCGTACTTCATCAGCGATCGCTTCACAATAGCCAGGGGCAATCGCCAACTGGGGATCCGGGTGCTCCGTCTATTGATCAGACAGCTCTCATGCCCCATTTCCTTCAAAACGTTCATCAACGCATACGCCTGCAGATTACCTCCGTAATTCGTATGCAGGGGAAGGGTTAAAATTCCAACTTTCATATTATAATTTGGTTAAGATCAATAATCTGAGCTACTGCGAGAGGAATGAGAACCTCATCAACACGCTTCACCGGCAATAAAAACGGCAGTCAGATCTTTTTCCTGCTTCTTCAATTGATGCAACAGGCCGGTTACATTTTAAAACGGGAGTCAAAAACAGATCCGCAGATTGTATCTCCCTTCCTCACTGAACCGGTCACTTTTTTAAAATCTTCTTCATAATACCAAACGTCTTCTCTCCTACTATTTTTTTTGCGAATTGTTTGGCCCTGTCCATGGTTTCACCCGCATCGATCGTCACGATCAGTTCCAGCGCCCTACTCTCTTCTTCGCTGTCTGTAAACACTTCAAAAATCATCGGAGCGTCCATCATCCGCGGATCGACAAACTGTTCATACATCAACATAAATTCTTCCCTGGTTTCAGCACCCAGGTAGTTATAGCCCAGGCTTGTTACAAAACTTTTAACCAGGCTCCGCGATTTGTTTCCAAAATGTCCGGCCGCGGCAATATATTCGTCGGCAGCCGATCCAAACTGCGCCGCATAATGGTTAAAATGCCGGAACTCTGTTCCCTTACCATTGTTAACCAGCAGTATCCGGACGTTCTTACCTACATGGCGGTTTCCCAGCACATTGATATCATAAAAAAAAGCCAGATCGCCGATCACTCCGAAATACAACTTATCGGGGTTATATAATGATGCGCCTATAAGAGAGGATAATCCGCCATCGATCCCAAAGCCCCCTACATTGGATGCAGCGGATACGGATTCCGGGAGCTCGAAATAGTTCCATGAACGAAGTGAATTCAAAATACCAAAATGGATCACCGCATTTTCCGGGATCTTATCCGCCATCACAGAGGCGATCCAGATGTTGGAAAAAGGCAGCTCAGGGATTTTTTCATGAATTTCCCGGTAACGTTCCTGGCAGAAATGCAGATAGGAGTCATCCATCTGCTGCGTTTTGGTATATTTTTCAAAGAATGTTCTTTCAGACATTTCAAATGCATACTTCAGTGTGCCGAATGTATCCCGCAACTCACCATCCGGGTTTACCCGCCACACTTCGGTACCCCGTATCGACAAACTTGCATAATCGCCGGATATTTCGCCGATATGGATTAACACATCCGGCCTGGATGCTTTTGCGATGTTGTAGGACCCCTGGCCGGCAGCCAATGCATATTGCACGCGGTATCGCCCCCTGTATGCGCTCGTATGATCACAAAAAACAACCGCGTTATTTGTAGCGCAGAAATGATCCAATGCCTTTGTTTCTTCATCAGACCACGATGTATGTGCTCCGATAAAAACGCCGATCCTTCTTCCAGGATCCAATACCGGGAATTTAGTATCTGTCTGCACCCGCTCTATTTTCCGGTAGTCCGGCAGTACCGTTGTTGTATACTCCCGCGTATAGGTTGTAGGCAGGTTCAAATGCGCGGGGCCACCGCCATGTCTGCGGAGCTCCAGGATCGCCTTATTGATCTTTATTTCGCAGTCCCACAAATCCGTATCATCCTTAACAATGGGAAGTGAAAGACTCAGTTTGGCAACATCATTGGGAATATGGGTGCGATCAATTACCTGGGCAATATGATGACCGATCTTTGAGTAATGCTGTGCGCCCGTTACCGCCAGAACAGGTAACTTCCTGTAAAACGCCTCCGTAAGTCCCGGCATATAGTTCCTCGAAGCCGTTGCGCCGGTACAGGTGATCACAACCGGTTCTCCCGATTCTGCTGCCAGTCCGCAGGCCAGGTACGCAGCGGACCGTTCATCAACCGATGAGTAGATTTCAAAACTCCCGTCATATTTCAGACTTGTGACAAAACCGGAGTTTGTTGTTCCCGGAGAAGCTATAACCCGGCTTATACCATGCTGCTTTAATAACGAAACCAACACCTGTACATGCTTCTCGTCTGAATAACGCTTTTCCATATTCATTTAACTAAACATTCTTTATATATCTGTATAAAAAGTAGCGGAGTTTATTCTTTAGTCCGCCGATCTCATTAAAAGGTGTACGCTCTTTTGTTAACCGGTCCTTCAGCGCTTCTGTTTTCCAGTTAATGGCTAAAAATGAAGGCCGCTGCAAAAAAACATCCAGGCATGCCGGCAATCCCCATTGCATAGAATGAAAATCATCTATGTTAATCAATTCACCGATCTGCCGGTTATCAAACCTGCGATCAAAAAGACGGTCGTACCGGGTTTGATAACGCGAGGACTTTACTTTCAAAAACGCATCCAGCCCTACCAGTATATATTTGGGTCTGAAGTGCAGCTTCTGTGTCAGGGTCAACAAATAGGTCTCAAGCACCTGCTCCCATTTGGCCGGGTCATGGCTGGTGATATGATATGCTTTACCAAGGCACGCTTTATGACCGATCACTTTAGCCATACCCCTGGCCACATCAAAACCATAGGTCAGTGTGGTAAACCGCGGCATCATATCAGAAGAGAAAACAATGGTACGCCCTTTCAAGGCCCGGTACAGCCACTCCTCTTTTTCCAGTACTCCAAGCTGAAGCCTGTTTTCACTATACGTTATATAGGGCCTGATAATGGTCCAGTTCCTTTCGCCGGAATTAAACAACAGGTCTTCCTGCCGCGCCTTGGCCAGGCCATATTCATCAGACCTCAGATATTCAGCATCCTCAGAAACATCCAGCAGTCTTGGGCTATGTTCTTTTATGACAGCATGCTGATCTGCATATACCCTGGCCGAACTAAGAAAGATATATTGTGCCGTACTCCTCAAAAACAGCTGATACCGCTCCGCAAATTCAGAAGTAGCATAAACCATAAAGTCTATGATTGCATCCCATTTCTCCCTTAATATATTTGTCAGAAACACCAGATCCTTGCCATCTCCCTGCAGATACTGAACATTCCCCTGGGCTCCTTTTTGTTTCCGGGAGGTAACAAAAAGCTGGTTCTCGTCTTTCAGCAGCTCCACCAGGTGTATACCCATTGCCCCCGTACCTCCAAGTATAAGAATCCTCATGATCGCCGTTTTGGTATTTTAGAAACAATAAAGGTTTTAAACTGCAGCCGTTCCTCTTTGTTCCATCCGATGAGCCACATAAAAAGGAAAGCAGAACCCACGCATACAATCCCGGAGAGAAAAGCACCACCAAGCCCACCGGGGAAAAGATCCGCAATAAAATAACTGGAGCCTGCGGAAAGAAGCACCACCAGAAGTATCGGCAACATAACCTGCCTGATAAACGCGCTAAAATCAAGCCCTGTAAGTATTTGAACAAGGTAAAGTCTGACCAGGAACATCAACACGTTAACCGAAGCCGCAACGATGTAGATACTATATGCAGGATAGCCCAAATACAAGGCCAGCCAATCCAGGAAAAAGATCAGAAATTGTATAGCGCCCAATATCAGTTCATACATTTTCATGCGCCCCGGTGCTCTTGCGGCCGTTGCTATCGGTAACGAAATGGACATAATCAGCACTTCGATCAGCCCCAGTCTTGTAAAAAGGACCGCCTCGGGCGGCGGGTTTTTCAGCCAGAGATTCAGCAGCACCTCCATCTCCATAAACATGGGCAGGGCAAAAATCCAGAAAAGCAGGAATGTGATCTTGGACCCCTTAAATACAAACCGGAACATTTCATTTTTATCGCCCCTGGAATAACTCTTAATAATCGGCGGATACAGACTTGTGTTAAAACTATTGGAGAAGATACTTACCTGGTTACAAATATTAAGTGCGATAGATCTTGCCGCTACAGTAACCGGGTTAAACATCTGATTGAGCAGGATCGTAACGGCCTCCTGCCTTGCAACGGTAGAAACCTGACCAAAAAGTGTCCATCCTGTAAAGCCAAGTATACTACCTGCCATTTTTCTATTATAATAGAATTTCCGGATCCTGCATGCAGGATAGGATCTGAAACAGTGTATATAATAAATAACCCCTACTGCAAGTGTAGAGAATAAGGTAAGGCAGCCATAAACTTTCAGCTTGTCATAGGGCAATACCAGCAACACATAAACGATAGCCAGCTTCAGGAATACCTCAAATATTGACACATAGGCATAAACCCGCATATCTTCATGCGCTATAATGATGGCATTAAGCGGCGCAGATAAAATGGTAATAAAAAAAGCAAAACACGAGGCATGAAATACCCATAAAGCCGCATAAAAACGATCGGCAGGCACATTTAACCTGTGGTAAACAAACCAAAGGCCGGCACTTTCAAGAAGCAACAGGGCCAGCAGGGCTATAGCACCATAAATCAGGATATTGACAGAAAAGATCTTCTTCAGCTCTTCTTCTGCGTTTTCTTTAGCCAATGAAAATGAAAAAAAGCGCTGCGTGGCAGATGCCATGCTGCCACTCAGGAAAGAGAAGAAGGAAACAATGCCACCCACAACATTATAAATACCATAATCTTCCACTCCCAGCGTGTTCAATACAACCCGTACCGTATAAAGCCCCACCAATAAAACAAGTATCTGTCTTATATAGAGCATTAATGTGTTGTTTGCTATATTTTTCCCTAGTGACATGTTCATTTATCGATCGTAACGCATTCGATGCTGCATTCCTGTTCCGGTTACAATACTCATTGAAACGGGTATTTGTAAATCAGTATGAAAAAAAAGGCACAGCCCTTTATTTTTTCTTCCAGATCTGCCACCACTTCCTTTTCCTGCCCGGCTGGCCGTAATTTCCGTAGCCATAGCCGTATCCGTAACCATAGCCGTATCCATAATTGCTGTAGTATCCACCCCGGGCCTGAACATCATTAACGATCAATTGTATGGGTTTTATCTTTTCCTGTGTTACCAGGTCGTTTGGTAAACGTAATTGTTCTTTATAGGTGTACCCCTGACGCACCAGGTACAGGCACAGGTCACTATACCGCGACAGTAACTGCGCATCTGTTACCATCCCCACCGGAGGCGTATCCATCAACACATAGTCGTATTGCTGCTTTACCTGCGCAAACAATTGCGCCGCCCGTTTATGAACCAGCAGTTCTGCCGGATTTGGAGGCAGTACCCCCGCCTGCACCAGGAATACATTTTCATGAATCCCGGAGGGAATGATGATATCATCAATGGTGAGCTCCGGCCGCACCACATAGTGTGAGAATCCTTTATCACGGAGTAAACCCAGCTTGCCGGTAATGCTGGGCTTACGCAGGTCCAGCTCCATCAGCAATACTTTTTTATCCAGCAACGCCAGGCTCATCGCCAGGTTCAATGCCACAAAAGACTTACCCTCGTTGGACATAGAAGAGGTAAACAAAATCGTATTACCGCCATTGAGCGAGAACTCAAGGTTGGTACGCACTGCGCGGAACTGCTCTGCGATGGCGGAACGGGCACCGGGCGTAACCACTACCGGATGCTCATTTTCCGAATGCGCCACAACACCCAGTATGGGCAACGCGGTTGCCATTCGCACATCCTCAACTCCACGTACTTTTATATTTAACAGATCTCTGAGATATCCTATACCAAGGGGCAAAATCAGGCCCAGCAGCAAACCCATCATGTACACTACTTTTCTCTTGGGTGCAAACGGCAATTCTGCTGCTTTGGGAACATCAATTACTTTTGAATTGGCCACGTTGGCCGTGCGGCCGATCGCAGTTTCCTCCCATTTTTCCTGCAGGAAAACATACTGTGCCTGTTTAATCTGCTGCAGGCGTGCCAGGTCGATATAGCCCCGTTCTATCAACGGCACTTCATTAAGCTGGCCGTTGAACCGGCTGGCCAGTTGCTGCTGGCTGCGGCGGGCCTGCTCCAGCTGGCTGCGGGTATTGGCCAGGTTGCTGATCATATCCTGTCTTAATCCTGCAATTTGTCCATCCACATTCTTTACCACCGGATTGTCTTCCGTATTGGATAAGAGCATCCGCTCCCGCTGCAGAATGAGATCGTTATACCTGGCTGTAAGACCGTTAAACGTTGCATCCTGGGGCAACAGGGCGGAAGGCACTACACGGAGACGACTCCGGTCTTTCAGATAGTCTGAAATAATATCCAACGCCGCCAGCTGTCCGTCGGATTCCGCAAGGCCCTTGGTAAAATCTGCCGCACCTTCTAACAAGATCCTGCTTTGCTGGGAAATATCGGCGAGTCGTGTTTCTTTCTTATACCCCGAGATCCGGTCCTCCACTTCTGCAAGCTCCTCCGTTACTTTTTCCAACCGGGTATTGATAAAGGCCAGGGTAGAATCTGCGATCTCATTTTTATCATTAAGGTTACGCTCCACATACTTGGAAATAAGGGTGCGCAGCAATTGTTCGCCCCTTTTCGGAAGGGTATGCTGCAGCGTAAGATCAATGGTAGAAACCTGTTTATTCGTCACCTCTGCCGTCAATGCCTCTTTCAGTCCTCCAACCACTTTGCGTACGGGAGCAATCGTAAACCCGTAGCGTTCATGGCTATAAGACATGTCCGGATTCCTGTTCACGCGGATCGTTCCGGCTCCGGGTAAAAAGAAAGCCTTGCCCAACGTTATGCGAAGTGTGGTGTCCGGATTTTGCAGATCCGCAAATCCATTTTCTGCAGCAACAATATCAAAGGTATTTGCTCGCTGAACAGAGTCAGGGGCCGTTTCCAGCACTACCTGATATGGTATTTGCATAACGGGTACGCTATGTACTGTACCGGCTTTATAGTATGAGATATACGCTTTTTCTGCAAGTACCATTTCCCGCATCAGATCGCCCGTCTTTAACACTTCTACTTCGTTATCCACCGAGCTTTTCACGCCCACAATGCCCGACAGCTCACTCAATGCTGCGTTCTGCAACAGGCTGCTGCCTTTTTTATCATCCGATACCAGCAGCTTGGCATATATCTTATATTGAGGCAATGTATAGCGGAGGTATACATAAGCGCCTGAGAAGCCAATGACTCCGCATAGTAAAAACCAGTACCAGTTTGCCCGCACGCGGCCAATGAAACGCAATAAGGCTTTATTATCGCGCTGCCGCGTTTCAAGCTCAAATTCATCTTCCCAATTGATATCTTTTTGCATACATCAATAATAGTCCTGAAATAATTTTAAGTGTGCCTGTCCGCTGCCGACCGCTACCAGCTAGCGAAACCTTGTTAACGCCACGATCAACACCGAAATAACCGAACCAACGATGGCTATGGTCTGCGTGCGTGCAGCGTTGTTTGCAGCCGCCTTTGCCTTACGGGGCTCTATATACACCACATCATTCTGCTGAAGGTATAAGTAGGGTGACGTAAGCGCCTGCCCGTCGTTCAGGTTAAAGCGCACCGATTTTTGCTTTCCGCCGGAATCCCGCAACAGCAGTACATTCTGGCGATTACCGTAAATGGTAAGATCACCGGCGAGGCCCAATGCATCCAGCAATGTTGCTTTTTCTCCATTTACGAAATATGTGCCCGGGCGGCCTACTTCCCCCAGCACCGTTACCTTAAAATTCATAAGCCGTACACTGACCACGGGGTCTTTATAGTAGGCTGCTGCTTTTGCCTGCACCAGCGCTTTTACCTGCTCGGTGGTAGATCCGCTTACCTGTAACGTACCCAGGAGCGGCAGTTCCACTGTGCCGGCCGCACTTACCAGAAAGCCATTACCTGCCTGCGCCGCCGTTCCCGGTACGTTCTGCGATCGTCCGGTTGTTTCTGATAGCATCGCTGTGCTATTATCCAGCGTATGGATCGTAATCCCAAGCAGGTCATCCGGTTTGATCTTAAGTGCCTGATAATCTACTGTGGGAATCATCCGCCCCTGGGAATAAGCCGTATTATCTGCCGGAATATTCCTGAAATAAGGAACGGTCTGATACATTTTGCAAGCGCTCAGTCCCAGGATAAGCGTCCCGAGCAGCAGTGCATTTATTCTTCTCATTTTATACATAAATACATTCCATATTTACTACCACGTACTCCGGCCATGGAGGTATGTATCAACAGACCTCAAAAAGCAACCAGCAACCACTGTTTCCAGTGATCGGTTGCAACCGGACCATCTTTATGCAGCTCCTTTACGGAAGCTATTTCTAATAATAACACGTGCTAAAACTGAGAACAAAGCAGTGTTTGGAGGGCATTAGTTTTTTTGATGCGCCAAAATTAGTAACTTCAAACAACACTACCAAGATTGGGTGCATAACATTTTTTTATATTAAAAAACAACATTGCAGTGACCGGGTCTTTTTTCACAAATACCGTTTGAACCACACCAAATAAAACGACCTTCAGGAAACAGCGTCGTCCCTGTCTGCGTTCGGAATCTCCGGAACGGTGAGGTTAATAAAAATATCATCTCTGCAAATCCTTTCAATGTAATAAAATAAATTGGGGAGATGCTGCGTTTAAGCAACACCTCCCTTGGTACTGTTTATTTTATCGTTATTACTCTATTTATAATCCAGCTTCTTTACATTTTTCCTTTAACAACTCCAGATTGGTAGCACCGGCCTTTGTACCCAGTATTTCTCCCCCGGCCGCATTATCACCTACGGTTGCTGTATTATCTACCTTCACCGCTACATCATTTACATCTTTTACCGTAGCCCCCCACACTGCCCTGAAATCATACTTTTTTGCGGGATCCAGCAATGTGGTAGAAATATACCCGTTTGTTACAATGCCCACCAGCTTATATCCTGTTTGCCCGTGTATTTTATAATACAGATAGAACGTTGGCAATATCGTTACTCGCTGTGCCTGGTTGGGACAACGAACGTATAGCTGCATCGTCGTTTTAGGATTACCCGCAGCCGGCGAGGCTGCCAGGCTGATGGTTTGCAAGCCGCCGTTACAGGGGTTAGTAACCGTCGTTTCCGAAAGTGTGTTGCCATCTGCGTCAAAGCTCTTTACAATAACAGGAGCCTGCGGCAAGTAGTCAAAACTCAGTTCGGATCCGTCTGATGCGGTCACACTTTTTTGTACCAACAACTTATCAGCATTACCCTGGGCGCTTGAATACACTTTTACCGTTACCGGATGGGTAACCCCATTCTTCAGCCAGTCTGCCATTAATTTTATTTTCAGATCATTGCTGCAGGACTCAACAAGATTCCCCGCCAGGAACCAGGTAGCATGCGAGCTGGTGAAATTAACTGTAAGTTTACCTCCCAAAGACTGTACCGTTGCTTCCTGTTCCAGTTTCCAGATAGGGTTATTACTGGAAAAGCTGAATATACTAAGCTTATCACCGGCCTTCACCTTCTGCCCGGTTCCGGGGTTCACAAAGTCCGGATCGAGAATGATACCCAGATCAATGGGTTTGGAAAAATTCGTTATCGCTGTACCGTTCAATGTAAAACTTACCTCAGACATACCGCCGGGCATCAGCGTACCGGCACTGGTACCATTGGCTGTTTGAATGGCTGGTTGCGTTAAACCGGTTCCTCCGGGGAACACTTCTGCCAGGCTCTCCGAACCGGTTTTAGGAACAATCAGGCTTACCTTGAGATCCGTTCCGGAAACTACATTATTATTGGCGTCCCTGAATTGAGTTCCTGCCGGAATGGTGATCGTGGCCGACTCTGCAGATCCGGCAGGTGGTGGAATATTAACCGTAACATCAGCGGCAGGTGTTCCGTTAGGGGCCAAGGACACTGAGGTATTTTTAACAGCCATTTCGGAAGATGCAGACGTTGTATTGAGCAATACTACTTTTCGCATGGCGATCTTTTCAGCCCCGGTTATTTTAACCGGTATCTGCGCGCCCAGGTGGTTTGCGGCACTTATAGCTACATTTATATTCAGGGGGGCCTGTTCACTAACCACCACATTCGGATCTACGGCCAGGAACAGGAACCCGCCGGTAACCTTAAATACCTTTTTACCCTCTGCGTTATAAATCTTCTCAGCGTCCGGCCCCGTAATTACAATGGTTGCATTATCGAGGGAAGCGCCAGCGCTGCTGCTCACCTCCAGGTTAACCACATTTTTGAAAACGTTGCTACTAACTGAGATCTCCAGATCCTTGAACGGGTTTGTGCAGGCTACAATCATACCCACCACGGCCAGGAACATCAGTAATATAAACGAAATACGATTTTTTGTCATTATCTGTGTTTTAAAATTCATTAAAAATTGTAAGCTACGCCCACCTGCAACACCGGCAACCAGCGATAGCCGTCAAGATTCTTTTGAACGGCGGCTTCCTGAGCTGCATTCTCAGACAAAAGATTGTCTGCGGTCATATGTACCTCAGGTTTTGATAAATAATACGTTCCCAGGTCTGCATTGAATACGAAACGCCGGCCCAATGACAATCCACGCAATGCAAGCCCTCCATATGGTGCTATGTTCTTCCATTTCACCTGTGCGTCTACTTTCCCCAGATCTTCTTTTTTGATGATGATATCCCCATACTGGTAATCTTCCCGGGGTGTTGCGGTGGCGCTGGCCTCCTGCTTATAAAAAACAGCAACCCCTCCGTTTATGTACAGCGTGTTCAGGAAACGGCCGGAACGCGCATTCGCAAAAGGTTTCCAGCCAATTAAAGCCTGCACATTACCAAGCTGTTCTTTCATTTTTACATCATACTTATTCTTTCCCAGAGTACGTGTGGCGGTATATCCGTATGGTGCATAACTGGTAGCCAGCCCGGCCATCCAACGATGATGGAGCTGGTAAGCCGCACTCACACCAAACCCCTGTGTTCCTATATGAACACCGGCTGAAAATCGGGGTTCCCTGCCGGATGGAGTGTCATTTTCATTTTGCGCATACACCATAACAGCACTCAGAACCGAAAAAGATAAAATTAACAGTTGCTTCATTTGTTGTTCGCTTTAAAGAATGTGATATTGAATATTCTCAGATAATATTAATACGCATTTTTTTCGCCCCGCACCATATTCCAAACCGTCAGAAATATGATCTTAAGATCCAGCAGAAAATTCCAGTTCTCCACGTAGGTGATATCATGTTCTACGCGTTTTTCCAGCTGCCACATTTCATTCGTTTCGCCCCTGAAACCACTCACCTGTGCCAGGCCGGTAATACCCGGTTTGATGTAATGCCGTACCATAAATGTGCTGATCACCTCGGTGAACTTCTTTGTATGCGATAGCATATGCGGCCTTGGCCCCACAATGGACATTTCGCCTTTCAGCACATTGATAAACTGAGGAAGCTCATCCAGACTGGTTTTCCTTAAAAATGCACCGATTTTTGTGATGCGGGCATCTCCCCGGGTTGCCTGCTGGCTGTCTGCAGCAGCATTCACCCGCATCGTCCGGAACTTAAAGCATTTGAATACGGTACCGCCCCTTCCAGAACGATCCTGAACAAAGAATACAGGCCCCCGGGATTCCAGCTTAATCAGCAATGCCACGATGGGTATTAACCAGGAAAGAATGAAGACACAAACCAGGAACGAAAAGGCAAAATCGAAAATATCTTTTATCAGCGAGCTTCCTTCCTTCTCCAACGGTTCATTCCGTACGCTCAATACCGGAAAGCTGCCGATATTGCGCATTACAACAGACTTTCCTACACTCAAAAACTCGGGTAAAAAACGGGTACGTATCAGAAAATTCTCCGCCCGTTCACAAAAACGCTTTACTTCATCCACATTCAATGCCGACAGGCTGATAATGGCTTCCGATTGAGCATGGGCATCACCGGCCGCCTCCAGCTGCCGGTAATCTCCCAGATAGGTAAGCGGTAAAGATTCCAGTTCATGTGTATGATAATACCCAACACAATGGTACCCCAGGTATCGCTCCTCATTCATCTGGCGCATTACCTCCTGCAGGGAGTCTGATCCTCCGATAAAAACAACATGCTGAACAATGCCGCCCCGCTCCCGGCAATATTTACGAACAGAAAAAAAGCACAGCCGGCTGAGGATGATATAGCTGATAAAAAACAGGAGATAATTAAAAATAAACAACAAAATCTCACGGGGAAGCAATACATTAAAAAGGGTACATAAGTAAACGCAGCAGGAACAAATGGAATAATACACAAACACCTTTAAGGTATCAGAAAACACTACTGTAGATTCCTTGAAGAAAAGATTATTATAACAATTGAAATAATCGGTAATACCGCACCAGGTGATCCCCTGAAGCAATAAGGTGGACAATATTACCTGTAGTCCCACATTTATGGACATCATCTTTACTAACAGGTAAACACCCAGCACGATCACATCCAGCACAATTACGAACTTCGTGATCCGCTTCACAAATGGTAAATCTAAATGTATCATTTTATCAGGATTACTTAAGCAGTTAATGAAACCATTCCTTCCAATCATCGCTCCACGTCTGTTGCCATTTTTTACAAACGCATACCCCGCACAGGCCAACCGGCCGGTCACCGAATAAACATTCCATCTTTCATTTCATGACCGCAACAGGCCTATCGATATACTACCGTACACCGTTCCCGTTCCGCATGTGGCTGTAAGAGAAGGCTCCCTATCCAGGGAATACCCTCCCCATACATTGCCACCGCAGGCCATTCCCAACATCATAAAAATCCTGGTAATCAACTTGCATTGGTTTTTGAGGGCTATCAAAAATCTTAAAGTGCAAATTACCGGTGCGTATCCGATACGCCTGGACGAACTTGTTCGTTTTTACTTATCTGGTAAAGTCAATATTTCCTCGTTTGTATCCGGATATGGTTTGCGGCAAAGAGGGCTTGTTCTTGCCACACAGCAGTATTCATAATATGTATCCGAATGCAGTGCAAATATAAACTGTGCATCAATACCTGAAAATGGTAAAAGAGTAGTATTCATAGTCTGTCTTTTACTTCCGGCGCATATTGCGCATTCTGTTTATGCATTTTGAATATACCGGTTCATACCATCCTTTACTTTCCTGATGGCTTCCGCTCTTGAATTTACCTGTAACTTTTCATAAATATTGCGGATGTGTGTGCGCACGGTTTCCACGCTGATAAAAAAATGCGCTGCAATTTCTTTGTACCGGTGTCCCTTTGAAAGCTGCAGTAATATCTCATTCTCCCGCTGCGAAAGTTTTTCGGACTGCAGCCGCGGTACGGGAGCCACAAAGAGCCGGTCTATGACTTTTCGCGCAACCATACTGCTCATCGGAAACCCGCCTCTGTATACATCCTTCACTGCTTCAATTACTGCAGCGTTACCCGCATTCCTGAGCAGGTAACCGGAAGCGCCCGCATTCAACGCTCCAAAAATAGCCTGGTCATCATCATCGCTCGTCAGTGCCATACATTCCATATTTGAATGACGGCCCTTTAACAGACCAACCACCTCTATGCCTGAAATGCCCGGTAAATGAATATCAAAAAGCAGTACATCAACCGGATGCTTCTCTATACCGGAAAGTGCCGATTCTCCGTCCTTGAACGTGCCCACCACCTCCATCTCGGCCTGCCTGTTCAATAAAGTAACAAGTGCATTCCCGCACAATTCCTCATCTGCTAAAACGGCTACTTTTATTTTCTTCATATTAAACGATATTATACAGATACGGCATTACCTTATAATATTTCTGATAAATACCATGCCGGCAATGAACAGGTTATCCTCCGGAGGGATGCAGGTAATTACACCCCGTATCCCTTTCCGCATCCGCTGTGCTGACTATCCATACTATTGTATATAGTCCGTCAGACAGCCTTGCTCAACGCTTTCATTATTTTTTTTGAAAACAACAGGATCCTTTTCCGAACGCTGCCTTCCTGCAGCATGCTGTAATTCCGCGTACATTTTTGGTTGCTTTTTATTTATCTGTCATAAGCCGGTTTACGCTTCCCGATCCCGGAAACACAAATGAACGTTATGAGGCCTCAACAATTCAGTTTTCCAAAACGCGTTGTTATTAAAGGGCAGTTAAAGATAGTTACAACAGCTGTTTTGGGCAATCCTGTAATTGCTGTATTTAATTTTAAAATAGCCCGCCCTGTTCTTCTACGCAGACCAACCATAGAAAACGCTATGGATCCGACCTGGAACTCCGTATTACGAATCATTCAAAATACGGGCTCTGTTCTTATGTATCTTTCTATTGGGTAGCTACGCAGTATTGAGGGCGATAGTCATTTCATTAAAAGCCAAAAATAACGAACCGGTATATCCCAATCGCATTATTCATGGCTTTTTAACTGGTGGCGAAGTTAGGTCAATATTTCTAAAAACAGAGGTAGTAAAATAGTAGTAACTACTACTATTTTACCATTGCTGTACTATTTTGGCCGGAATGCCGACTTATTACGGGCTCCGATCGCCTGTAAACGGATATCTTCCGGCTGTTTAAATGTGCTGGTTTATTTACCCCGTATCGGGAGCCACGCCCTGCCGATGGTTGTACCGATGATGAAACCGCAGGCATTGCTTTTCCGTACCGGAAACACGGATCCCTGCTGATCAGGGCACTTTGTCAAACGCGACTACGGTAGCAACCGCCTGACCCGGGTTTGCTGTAGCTTTCAGGTAGATGCGGCCATCCGGTGTGCTGCTGTAGGATGCACCAGATGCCAGTATACTTTTTAACGCTTCATTTACCTTACCGGCATAGGTCGGTTGTGTGCCGGCCGTAATAGCATCATTCAGTTTGTTGTAATCCAGTTCTTTTTTACTGGCTACAATGGCGATCTGATCCCGCGTTCCCTGATTATCGGCTTCCATGGATTCCGATTTCGGAAATAGCCGGTACCCTGTAATACCGCAATAAGGAGAATGCTTGGAAACGGATTGCCCCGGTTTCAGGTATGGAAACAATACATAGCTGCTGCCATTGGTTTCCTGCCCGAAAATATAGATATAACATTCCGTTGTATTCTTCACTTCCATTTTAAACCGGGTGCCTACTTTTATAGGAGCCACCGTTTGGAAAGCATTGGAGCCTGCCGATTTTAATTTAATATACTGCCGGGTGCTGTTATCTACCAGCCCCACATTGCATTCCAGCGGCATTGCAGCCACATTGGCACTTTTGGGCAGCGGGTCAATACCATACGCTTCCCGTACATAATTCTGAAAGTCGCCATAACGCACCCAGGCAATACCATTGGTACCCCATTGCGGTGTCCAGCTATTCATGATCTGAAAGGCCCCTCCATATTTACGGTCATCATATCCGATCACACACATCGCATGTCCGCCCATGCCCACCTGGGCCTGATCCATTCCCTGCGGCTGCCACAGATCCTTACCCATCATATCCTGCATAAAGCTCTGCCCTACCATCATCCCGATCACTACAGGGGCATCCTTGGCCAGATGCTCTTTTATAGCCCGTACACTGATCTGGTTTAAATTATCGCCTTGTGTAAGCCTGGTAAACCCGTGGATGGTGTGCTGACGTCCTTCCTGTATAATAGTTCCATCGGGTGTTCTGCTACAATCCTGATCGTCGTAAGGATAGTTACGCAATGCAACGCCGCCGTTTGCTTTCATTGCTTCCATGGCCCGTTGTATATAAGAACCCTGACAATCTGCTCCCAACCGGATCTGGTTGTACAGGTATGAAGGACTGAACGCAATGTTATTGGGATCCTGCCCGGTCGCCGCAGCCGTCAGGATCGTTTGTGCCGCGTAAGCACTGCTCCAGGCCACACAACTTCCCTGTTGTCCCTGGTCGCCCCGCTTTGGCGCAAAACGCAGCAGGGAAACCGCTTCCGGCAACGGGTTTTTTCCATTATTATCTTCCAGCCCTTCATAGATCTTGGCTTTGTTAAATTCGTTGGGACTATAGCTGTACCCGCTTTGAGAAAACAACTGTTGTGCGGCATCGCTCAAACCACCGATATTGCTGCATCCTCCGCGCCCGCCTAAAAAATAAACAGCTGCAGCAATCACTACCAGCAGGATGATCCCCTTACCCCGGAACAGGCCCAACAATAAGGGCAAAAGTCCAAACAAGCCGCCTCCCCCGCCGCCGGGGCCGGATCCGCCACCGCCGCGGTCGTCATTAAAATCGTTATCCCCGCTGTTGGGATCATCGGTCATTCTGATTGGCATAGATTAAATTTTGTATAAAAATAGTATGGAGCGGGGAAATAAGCAGCAGAAATTTAGTCGCCGGTCTTCAACAATCCGCAATCGGAAATCAGCCATCCGGTTCAGCTAAAGACGGAGCAGCGATAAAGCCAACGGCCGGGTCACCCCAGGTTGACCTTTTCCCCTGTTTTTACGGCCTTGTAGATGGCATCTATAATCACCAGGTCGCGAAGGCCTTCTTCCCCGTCCACCGGAATCACCGGTTTTTTGCCATCAAGAATCAAGGCAGCCATCTCATCCATCTGAATCGCCTGTTGCGGCCGGTCGGTGGTGATATCCAACAGCCCTTTATTCGTACGCCCCCGGATCGGTCCGTAGCTGGATGCAGGCTGCAGCTCCGCAAATCCTTTTTCTCCATTAAGAAAAAAACGGTCAAGATTATTCATATTATAAGAAGAAAGGCAGGATGCTGTTGCTCCGCTGGGAAATCCCAGTTGAAAAGTGATGGTTTCATCCACACCTTCTTTAAATTTCACCGGGTCGGTCTTTGTTTCCTGCGCTGTTACCCATACCGGCTCTTCGCCTACCATATAACGGCAACCGTTCAGGGCATAAATGCCGATATCCATTAATGCTCCGCCACCAGCCAGTGCTTTGTTTACCCGCCACTGTTTGGGGTCGCCAATTCTAAATCCTGAAAGGCCCTGAAAGAATTTGATCGCTCCCAATTCCCCGGCTGTCCGCATACGATGTACTTCCAGTGTAAGCGGTTCAAAATGCATACGATACCCGACCAACAATTGTTTTCCGGCCTTTTTACAGGCAGCCACCATTTCCCTGCCCTGCCCGGCATTCAGCGCCATTGGTTTTTCGCAGATCACATGCTTGCCCGCAGCAGCGCAACGGATTACCTGGTCATGGTGCAGTGCATTGGGCGTAATGACATAGACCGCATCGATATCCGGATTATTTTTAACAGCGTCAAAAGTTTCATAGTTATACCGGCTTTTCTCCGGCACTCCGTATTTTTCTCCCCAGCTTTTCAATTTATCGGGTGTGCCGCTGATGAGACCGGTAATTTTTGCCCGTTTGGATTGTTGCATAGATTCTGCAACGCGGGTAGCATAACCACCCAGCCCCATCAGGGCTACCCTTAGCACAGGCCCTTCTGCTACCGGATCAGATGTTAAAACAGATCCCGCATTCAATCCATTGAACGCATAGATACCCAGGGCAGACAACCCCATATTCTGAAGAAAATTCCGGCGTGTGCTCATTTAATCATCGTTTAAAAGGTTTGGGAGACCCGGCAACGCCCATTTATGTAAGAGCCAGAGCAGCCCGTTATCCCGTTATATTTTTTGCAAGCTTTAAGGCTTTTTTCAGTTGCTCTTCCGGGGTCAGATTTGTGTTATCAATAACAACCGCATCATTCGCCTGGCGAAGCGGACTTACTTCCCGGTTTGAGTCAATATAGTCGCGCATTTGTATATTCTCGGCAACTTCTTCAATCGTAATATTTGGATTTTTCTCAACCAGCTCCCTGAACCTTCTTTCTACCCGTACAGCGTTATCTGCGGTCATAAATATCTTTAATTCAGCTTTGGGAAAAACCACCGTGCCGATATCACGACCATCCATTACAATACCTTTTTTCTTTCCCAGTAGCTGCTGCTGGGCCACTGCAAATTCCCGAACAGCTTTTATAGCCGCTACCTCGCTTACTTTTTCGGCAACGATCAGGTCACGGATCAGGTACTCGACATTCTCATCGTTTAGATAGATCTCCACATTTGCATTCTGCCCGTTCAACCGAAAATCCAGCTCAACGTCCTTTAAGGCTTTCTTTACCTCTTTCTTCTCATTCCAATCCACATGATTCCGGAGAAAATACAGGGTAATAGCACGATACATAGCACCACTGTCCACATAAATATATCCAAGCTCCTTAGCCATCTGTTTTGCCAGGGTACTTTTTCCACAACTGGACCAACCGTCTATTGCAACAACAATTTTTTTCATTTTGCCAACTGTATCTCCCGAAAACACAGGATCCCATCAGAATAAAATCACCGGCAAGATACAATTTTATTAAGGGAAAATTGTGGCTTTTAGAATAAATTTGCATCCGGTACTACATTTAAAATCTTATTCGTATATTCAGACAAACCTTCTACTATGATCGTAAAACAGATCTCCTATTTTTTTTCCGCATGTGTGTTCCTGCTCTTTATTTCCTGTAATGGCGGAACCGATAAAACACCAGCTGCGGGAACAGACACGGACAGTGCCGCTACGACCAATGGAGCGGTGGTGCGGGAACTTCCGCACGTAAAAACGGAGCCGGTTGAATATGAAGACGGGATCAAGACCTTTAACAGTATAATGGCTTATGACAGCGCCAATGCCGGCAAAAAACCCATTGTACTGATCATCCCAGAATGGTGGGGCGTTACGGATTATATAAAGGAGCGCGCCAAACAGATTGCCGAACTGGGCTACTTTGCGCTGGTTGTGGATATGTATGGTGGCGGCAAAATACTAAGCACCCCCAAAGAAGCCGGTAATGAGGCTACAAAATATTATAAAAATCCGCAACTGGCACAGGAGCGCTTTGACAACGCCCTGGCCATTGCCAAATCCTATCCGCAGGCAGACACATCAAAGATCGCTGCCATCGGTTATTGTTTTGGCGGTACAATGGCCTTAAATATGGCACGTCTTGGTGAAAGCCTGAAAGGAGTGGTCAGCTTTCATGGGGGGTTAGAGAACTACGGGATCACGGCCCGGAAAGGTGGCATTATACCATCCGTTTTGGTGTTGAACGGTGATGCAGATTCCTTTGTTCCGGTAAGTGCCGTTAATGAGTTTAAAAAAGAGATGGAAGCGGCAAACGCCAATATGCAATTCATCGGGTATCCCAACGCCAAACATGCATTTACCAACCCGGGGGCAACCGCCATTGGCGAAAAATTCAAGCTGGATATCAAATACGATGAAGCGGCCGATAAAGCTTCATGGGAGGAAATGAAAAAATTCCTGGCCAAGATATTCTCCTAAAAAACGGGGCGCGGTTTAAAGCCGAAGAAACTGGATCAAAAGGTGCTACGCAGTGTATTTTGTTCACAGAAACCGGACCTGAAACACCGGCTGCCTGGTCCATGGGCAATGGAACAGCATAGAGGCATTCACCCCCGTAACCTATGCAAGGTAAGCCCCGGTTACAACATCCCCGCTCACCTCTACATAAATGTGATCCTGCAATGTGGTTGCAAGAGAGATGCCTTTATAATCCGGGGTAATGGGAAACAGCGTATGCGTACGCTCCACCAATACCAATGTCTGGATCCTGGCAGGATGGTAATTCAGAAAGGGCTTTAATGCATAAAGCAGGGTTTTACCACTGTTGGTAACATCATCTATCAGTACAATTACTTTACCCGTAAAGTCCATTTCTTCGGAAAGTATTATATCTCCGGGTGTTTTCTTATTTAACCGCAGGGTAAGCAATGTTGTAGGGATCTTACTGCTTTTCCGGATCCGTTGCCGGATATTTTTTGCCAGCACCACACCATTCTCTTCAATGCCCACCAGGATCAACGCTTCTGCATCCAGATTATTTTCAATCAGTTCCAATGCCAGGCGCTGTATCTTTTTCTCCACCGTTTCTGCATTCAGTAAATATTTTTTCACCTGCTGTCTGTTTAATTTACGTTCAAAATGCCTTTACTTGTAAAGGAAGCCGTAAATTAGCACTTTGTAACTGAATGCTCATGCAAATTGCTCAACAAATTTTATTTGTACTCTTATTTATCCTCGCTGTTGTATTTTTTTCTAAAAAAATCGCGCAAATACGCCGGAACATTAATCTGGGAAGGAATGAGACCATCAATGACCACCCGGATCAGCGCTGGCGGAATGTTTTACTGCTGGCCCTGGGACAGAAAAAGATGTTCCGGAATCCGCTGGTAGGCGTGCTGCATTTTTTTGTATATGCCGGGTTTATCATCATCAATATTGAGGTCCTTGAGATCATCCTGGACGGTGTGTTGGGCACCCACCGGCTATTTGCCGGTCTGCTGGGAGGCTTTTATACATTCCTGATCAATGCGTTTGAGCTCCTGGCGCTGGCGGTACTGGCCTTCTGTGCCGTTTTCCTGATCCGGAGAAATGTGCTGAAGATCCGGCGCTTTTTAAGCAAAGACCTTAATGGCTGGCCCCGTAGTGATGCCAATTACATCCTGATCACAGAGATCGTGTTGATGGCGCTGTTCCTTACGATGAACGCCAGCGATACCCTGCTGCAATCCCGTGGAACGGAACACTATGCCGCTCATTTCACCGGAAATTTTATCGTATCGCAGCACCTTCAGCCCTTGATCAGCGGACTTTCCGATGGGGCACTGGAATTGCTGGAGCGGGCCTGCTGGTGGCTGCATATTATTGGCATCCTGGCTTTTTTAAATTATCTGCCCTACTCCAAACACCTGCATATCCTGCTGGCATTCCCAAATGCCTATTATGCACGGCTTACCCCCATGGGAGAAATGGAGAATATGCCTTCCGTGCAAAACGAGGTATTGTATGCCATGCAACCCGAGCTGGCGCCGGCCGATGCGGCCCCTCCTACCCGTTTTGGGGCAAAAGACATTACCGACCTGAGCTGGAAGAACCTGCTGGATGCTTACAGCTGCACGGAATGCGGGCGTTGTAGTGCCGCCTGTCCTGCAAACAGCACGGGCAAACTGTTGTCGCCCCGTAAGATCATGATGGATACACGTGATCGTGCAGAAGAGATCGGGAAAAGCATCAACCAGCATAAAGAGTGGAAAGAGGATGGTAAAAGCCTGCTTCACGACTATATTTCTGTAGAAGAGCTGCGGGCCTGTACTACCTGTAACGCCTGTGTGCAGGAATGCCCCGTGAGCATTAACCCGCTCGACATTATTCTCCAGCTGCGCCGTTATCTTATAATGGAGGAAAGCAATGCCCCACAGGAATGGAATACCATGTTCAGCAACGTGGAGAACAACTTCGCACCCTGGAAATTCAGCCCGGATGACCGGGATGCCTGGACACAGGCGATGTAATTGTCCCCGCTCCTCCCCGTTCCATGATCCGGAATTGCCCCATATTGTTGCAGGGGCACCAACGCAACTGCTCATCCGAACGTATTATTTTCTGATGCGCTAAAATATTATCCGCCATAACTCGTTTTTAAATGTGAGTTATGGCGGATAATAAGTTTACCCATCCCAGGGCAATTCCTATAATTTTTCTGAAAAACACAACTGGTCCACCCGGGCAAAAACAGACATCATTTTGCTTTTTTTATTAACGTCCGCTAATATTATTACCCGCCATAACTCATATTTTTTTAATACTTTTGGCCGATAATAGAGGCACGCATGAACGAAACAATCATTGGCAGGGAAGAAGAAATCCGCACGCTGCAACGGTTACTGGAATCCCGGGAACCGGAGCTACTGGCCATCTATGGAAGGCGAAGAGTTGGAAAAACCTTTCTGGTCAAAACATTCTTTAAGCCCCATATGATCTTTAGCTGCAGTGGTCAGCTTGAAGGAAACACAGCGCAGCAACTGCTCAATTTTGCAAAACAGCTGGCCCTCAGCTTTCCACAGCGAAAAAACAAAACGCCTCCCTCCGGCTGGCAGGACGCCTTTTATCAATTGCGGGATTGTATCGATACACTGAAAGGGAAAAAGAAAAAAGTTATTTTCTTTGATGAGCTTCCCTGGCTGGACAGCCACAAATCAGGGTTTCTTTCCTCCTTTGGTTATTTCTGGAACATGTACGCTTCCCGCCGGAACGATCTGCTGGTGGTCATTTGCGGCTCCGCTGCCTCCTGGATCATTAATAAAGTGGTGAACAATAAAGGAGGGCTGCACAACCGTATCACGCAGCGCATACGACTGTTGCCTTTTACGCTGAAAGAAACCGCCGCCTATCTGCGCCATAAAAATATAAAGACGGATCCGTACCAGCTCTTACAACTGTATATGGTAACAGGTGGTGTACCGGCCTACCTGAATGCCGTTGAAAAAGGGAAAAGTGCCGCCCAGAATATAGAACAGTTATGTTTTCAAAAGGATGGAATGCTGGCAAATGAATTTAACAATCTGTATGCCGCACTCTTCAATAAACCCGAACGGCATATCCGGATCATAAAGGCGCTGGCACAAAAAAACAAGGGGCTCACACGCTCCGGGATCCTCAAAACTGCACAGAAACTGACCGGTGGCGGGATCAGTGAAGTATTAAATGAACTAACAGAAAGCGGGTTTATATCAAAAGTATATCCCTACGAGAAAAAAGAGCGGGACGCACTGTACCGGCTTACCGATGAATTCTCCCTGTTTTATTTCAAATTCATGGAACACCAGAAAGGCAACCAGAAGGGACAGTGGCTCCGCAAACAGGCCACACCGGCCTATACCACCTGGTGTGGTTATGCCTTCGAAAACATTTGCATCAAGCATATACAGGAGATCAAACGGGGCCTGCAGATAGCCGGCATCCAGTCTTCCGAAGCCTCCTGGATACAAACAGGGACCCACACAGATCCCGGGGCCCAGATCGACCTGCTGATTGACCGGGCAGACCGCTGTATTAACATCTGTGAGATCAAATTTTCCCGGACTGAATTCTCGATTGATAAGCGCTATGCCGCAGAACTGGCAAATAAGTTAACCGTATTCAGGGAACGCACCCGAACACGCAAAATGGTGTTCATTACCCTGATCACGACCTATGGTGTAAAACAAAATGATTACTATACCAATCTTGTTGAAAATAACCTTACGATGGAGGCACTGTTTCAGTAAGCCTGAACGCCCCGTCAGTCTTTCTGCTCCGTTTCATGCAGCCTGGCTGCAATATCTTTCTTTTTTACAAACATCCGCCAGGCCTGTATCAAAGCGGTAACCACAAACACCCCCCCGATGATATAATTCATCAATGACTGATTGTTCTGGATCTTATTAGCGATCAGCCGCCCGCCAAAAATAAATACACAGTTTCCCAATAAGGTACCCAGACCGATACCGATAATATAAAAATTATAATAGGAAGCCCTGGGCTTCAGCACGTTCTTGGTGAACAGCACCGTACTCCATCCAAACCAGAACGGGATCTGCACCGGGTTTACGGCGCTCATGGTAAGACCCAGCAAATAAGAAGGCAGATCATTGTTGAGTATGATGTTCTTTCCCTGTGAAGGATGCATGGCTGCATACAGACTGGAAACAGCAAGCGCTACGATGATGAGCAGGGTAAGCCATTCCAGCAGGCGGAAGATCTTCTCCTGTTTACGCACCCAATCCATCGCCACCAGCGAAAGACGTACATAAACCATCTCCGCAGTCAGCGATCCCAACGAAAAGAGCAGGGCATTTTTAACCGTTTGACTGATCGCGATCTGCATCGCCGCGATATTCAACGTTCCCAACGGAAGTGAGCCCAGAAAGCTGACCAGCATCCCGGTAAAAAAAATACGCACCAACCCTCCACGTTGTTGTTCACTCACTGTTGATCATTTAGTTTTTGCCGGCAAGCATCGGCACAAATGAAAAATTATCGAACAATTCCTCCCTGATGGTTCCGTCGGCCTGTTTATGAAGCCGCCGCATCTGCTGCACATTTCCCGCTCCCAAAGGGATCACCATCATACCACCCGGCTTCAGCTGTTCGATCAGCTTTTGAGGGATCTCCGGAGCCGCCGCTGTAATGATCACCCGGTCAAAAGGCCCGTAAGTAGGCAATCCCTGGTAGCCATCCCCGTAAAAAAACTTTATAAACGGAAATTGTTTCAGATAGGTAAACTTCTTGTTTTCCTCAAACAGCTTTTTCTGACGCTCGATGGTAAACACTTTGACGCCCATTTTTGCCAGCACCACGGCCTGATAGGCGCTGCCCGTTCCAATTTCCAGCACTTTTTGCCCTGGTGTGGTCTCCAACAGCTGTGACTGATATGCTACGGTATACGGCTGTGAAATGGTTTGCCCCTCTCCTATCGGAAAAGCACGATCTTCATACGCTACATCGTCAAAGGCAGAGTCCAAAAAGAAATGGCGGGGAATGGCGTTCATGGCTTCCAGCACCGTTTCATCTGTGATCCCCTTCTCCTTAATTACATCTATCAGCTTTTTCCGTAATCCCTTATGCCTGTATGTGTCTTCTAACGTCCTCCTCATAAGTGTGCAAATGTAAAAAAGCATACGCTATTTGTTACAGATATCCGCTAAATCTTATCCCCATCAACCAGAAGAAACCGGATTCCCTGTTGCGTTCTGCACCGGTTATCCGTTGCCTTCAATGAAATGCGCAAGGTTTATGTAATTTTACAGCTATGTGCATCTATAAATAAACGTTTTTATATGAAAATCCTGGGCCGCAGCACTTTTTTATTACTGATCATCCTGTTTACCTGTATGAAATCAAACGCACAAACCATCAAAAACTACGAAGCGGACTGGAAGGCCGTTGAAAATCATATCAGCAAAGGACTGCCCGCATCTGCGCTTGTTACGGTAAAAGAAATATATGCACGGGCAAAGGCCAACCGGCAGGATGCGCAGCTGGTAAAAGCGCTGATCTATATGAACCGGCTTCAGGAGGAAAACCGGGAGAACAATGAACTGGCCAGCATTGCCGGCCTGGAAAAAGAGATCACAGAAAGCAAGGGTGCGGTAACTGCGCTGCTCAACAGCTACCTGGCGGGGATTTATCAATCCTACTTTAACAGAAACCGTTATAAGCTCTATAACCGGACGAATACCACCGGCTTTCAGAAATCCGATCCGGCCACCTGGACCATTGACAATTTTACACAAAAGATCAGCAGTCTTTACCAGCAATCGTTAAATGAGGAAACCTTGCTGCACCGGGTACGGCTGGAGGATTATGATGCGCTGATTGACAAAGGAAACACCCGTTATCTGCGCCCCACCCTTTATGACCTGCTGGCCTTCCGTGCCCTGGATTATTTTAAAAGCGCTGAGCGGTCCGTAACAAAACCGGCATATAAATTTGAGATCAACCAGGACGCCGCATTTGCACCTGCTGCAGATTTTACAGCAACCCGGTTTGAGACCCCGGATACCCTTTCGCTATCATTTAAGGCCCTGCAACTTTACCAGAAACTGCTCCGCTTCCATTTAAACGACCGGAAGCCGGATGCATTGATCGATGCAGACATCAGCCGGATCCAGTTCGTTTATCAAAATGCGGTGCATCCCGATAAAGAAACCCTTTATAAGCAGGCATTACAGAAAATTGCAGAAAAATATGCTACCCTGCCCGTAGCACAGCAAGCCCGGTTCCTGCTGGCACAATGGCATTACAACCAGGCACAACTACCCGGCAACAGTAAAAATCCGGAGAATCAGGATCTGATCCGCGCCAAACAGATCCTGGAGGAGATCGTAAGCAATTCCGGTAACAGCGAAGGCCATACAAATGCATACAATCTGCTGCAGCAGATCAAACAGCCGGAATTCAGCTTCCAGATGGAAAAGGTAACCCTGCCCGATGCGCCGTTCCGGGTACTGGTATCTTACAGGAATGTACCCGTTGTATACCTGCGCGCCGTAAAAGCCACCGCAGCCCTGAAAACCTCTGTTACGGATCGCAACGGGAAAGAACGGTACTGGAGCATGCTTACAGCAGCAAAACCGGTCAATGAATGGCAACAGACCCTGCCGGCAGCAACGGATCATAAACACCACAGTGCAGAAATAAAGGCAGAAGGGCTTCCTGCCGGTGAATACTATATAATAAGCTCGCTTAACAAAGACTTCTCAGAGCAGAAAAACATCCTCGCCTTCCAGCTGGTATATATTTCCAATATCAGCTATGTAAATAATAAAAACGACTTTTTTGTACTGGACCGCAACAGCGGTCAGCCACTGCCGGACGCCGAGGTTACGATATGGCAGAAAGAATATGATTATAAGTCCGGCACTTATCAGAACACCGAAATAGGTGAAGCGACCACCGATAAAAACGGCCATTTTGTTTTTAGAACCCCAGATCCTGCAGCCCGGACAAAGATGAGAAATGGTGGTAATTACCTGCTGGATATTACCTACCGTAATGAACGATTCTTTATGGATGAAGCCTATTATGGTTATTATTACTATAACGACTACGAAGCAACAGACCGTAAAAAAAGAAATACTGTTTTTCTTTTTACAGACCGGAGCCTTTACCGCCCCGGACAAACCGTATACTTTAAGGGCATTGCCGTAAGTTATGACCCTGCAGAAAAACGATCTGCGATCCGATCCGGATTCAGGACAACGGCCACCCTGTATGATGCCAATCATCAGAAAGTATCGGACCTGGAGGTTACCACCAACGAGTTTGGTTCTTTTAACGGCACGTTCAAACTTCCGGAAGGCGGGCTGAATGGCAATTTCAGCATTTCCACACCCGAGGGCACTGCGTCCTTTAAAATGGAAGAATACAAGCGTCCTACCTTTCTTGCCGATTTTGAAGCAATGAAAGGCTCCTATAAGTTAAACGAGACCATCAGGGTTTCGGGTATCGCAAAAGCCTATGCAGGTAATGCGGTGGACGGAGCAAAAGTCAGCTACCGCGTGGTACGCCAGGCAAGATTTCCTTATCCCTGGATCTTTGCCCGCTACTGGTGGCCTGTGAATCCGCAGCAAACAGAAATTGCACATGGCGAAACCGTAACCGACGCCACTGGAAAATTCACCGTAACCTTTACCGCACTTCCGGACCTTTCTGTTAACCCCAAAATGGAGCCCGTATTTGACTACCAGGTCTACGCAGATGTAACCGATATAAATGGCGAAGTAAGAAGCGGAAAAAAAAGGATCTCCATCGGTTATAAATCACTCCTGATAAAAGCCACCATCCCCAACCGGGTACCTCTTCAGCAGTTAAAAACCTTAAGGATCCGTACAGAAAACATGGCCGGAGAGTTCGAAAAGTCCAATATCCGGGTGACCGTAACACGGCTCAGGCCCGAACCCCGGCTGTTAAGAAGCCGTTTATGGGACCAGCCCGATCAGTTCGTAATGACCAAGGAAGACTATGTACGCAACTTCCCTAATGATATCTACAGCAACGAACAGGAACCGGCAAACTGGGCCAGGGACAAAGAAGTCCTGGCGCAATCGGGAACAACCGACTCCACAGGAAAATTCAGCCTGACAGCCTCAATGCCACCTCCGGGTTATTACGCCATTACCATTACAGCGAAAGATAAAGATGGCAACGAAGTAAAAGACATCCGGTATACAGAAGTATATGAGGAACATCAACAAACCCCGGCTTATCCGCAATACCTCTGGACCACCGGCCCGGAAGTGATCGAACCCGGTCAAAAGACCTCCATCCGCATCGGCAGCTCCGCACCGGATATCTTCCTGGTACAGGGACTTAACAAAGAAAAAACGATCTATACCTATACAACGCTCAACAGCAGGATCAAAGTATTTGATTTTGGCGCAACAGAAGCAGACCGGGGAGGCTATGGTGTTAACTATATGTTTGTGAAGAACAACCGCTTTTTCAACAGCGACAACACAGTCCAGGTACCCTGGAGCAATAAAGAGCTAAAGATCACTTATGAAACGTTCCGCGACAAAACCTTACCCGGTGCAGAAGAAAAGTGGAGCGTAAAATTGAGTGGTTATAAAGGGGCGCAGGTGGCCGCGGAGCTGCTGGCCAGCATGTACGATGCATCACTTGACCAGTTTTACCCGCATCAATGGCGGACGCCTCTTATCTGGAATGCCCGTTACAGCTACAGCAACTGGAATACGGGCGTTAATTTCAGCACGGTGCACGCGCTTACCAAACAAACCATCCGCTACGATCATCAAAGTTTTGACAAACGGTACGACCAGATCCTTATAGATGGATGGGGCGGTCCTATCGGGGGATTAGTCATGAGTGAGGCTGCAATGGATGAGGTTGTAGTGGTTGCCTACGGTACGCAAAAGAAAAGTGCTGTTACCGGATCCGTAAGCCGCATGCAGGCAGCACCGGCTCCAGCGGCAGCGGCCGGTAAGGGAATCGTTGAACTAAAAAACCAGGCAGCGGTGGTGGAGCAGGACCAACCAGCATCAGCGCCCGAAACACAGATCCGGAAAAACTTTAATGAGACCGCCTTCTTTTTCCCTGATCTCAAAACCGATGAAAATGGCGATATCCGGTTCAGCTTTACCATGCCCGAAGCATTGACCCGCTGGAAGTTTCAGGCGCTGGCACATACGAAGGACCTGGCACTGGGCTATTCTTCCAAAGAGATCATCACCCAAAAGGACCTGATGGTGCAGCCCAACATGCCCCGTTTTTTGAGAGAAGGCGACAAAATGGAACTCAGCAGTAAAGTGGTGAATCTTTCCTCCAAGGAAGTAACCGGTATCGCCACGCTGCAGCTGTTTGATGCCGCCACCGCCGAGCCGGTAGACGGGTGGTTTAAAAATGCCATCCCGCAGCAATACTTTACCATCGCAGCAGGTCAAAGCCAGGCCGTCACTTTTCCGGTTGAAGTTCCCTACCAGTTCAGCAAGCCGGTAACCTGGCGTATTGTGGCAAAAGTTACTGGCAACAATGATGGAACAGCGGCCCTCAGCGATGGCGAAGAAAATATGCTTCCGGTGCTCACCAACCGCATGCTGGTTACCGAAACATTGCCGTTACAACTGCGCGGTTCCGGTTCCCGGAAATTCAGTTTTGATAAACTGCTCAAAAGCGGCAGCAGTGAAACCCTTACCACGCAGGCCTTAACAGTAGAATATACCTCCAACCCCGCATGGTATGCTGTGCAGGCATTGCCCTATCTGATGGAATATCCTTATGAGTGTGCGGAGCAAACCTGGAACCGCTATTATGCCAATTCGCTGGCAACCCTGATCGCCACCAGTGCTCCAAAAGTCAAAACGGTTTTTGATACCTGGAAAACCAGCGACACGGCCGCATTGCTAAGCAACCTGCAAAAGAACCAGGAGTTAAAAGCCGTACTGCTGGAAGAAACCCCATGGGTATTACAGGCACAGAACGAAACACAGCAAAAAAAGAATGTTGCCCTGTTGTTTGATTTGGTACGTATGAGCGGCGAACTGAATAAAGCCTATGATAAGCTCAGCCAGCTGCAAAGTCGCAATGGCGGTTTTGTCTGGTTCAAAGGCGGACGCGACGACCGCTATATGACCCAGTATATTGTAACCGGTATCGGTCATCTGAAGAAAATAAATGCCATCGAAAAAACGCAGGCTCAAAAACTGGACAATATTGTAAACAAAGCGATCCCCTATCTTGACGGGAAGATAAAAGAAGCGTATGATGAGTTGGTGCGTAACAAAACAAAGCTGGGTGAATATGTACCCTCTTATTACGAGATCCAGTACCTGTACATGCGAAGCTTCTTTGACCAGATCAACATTGCGCCCAATAACAGGAAGGCCGCAGCTTATTTTGCCGACCGGGCAGCCAAAACATGGACACAGACCAACAAATATATGCAGGGCATGACAGCACTGGCGCTGCATCGCAGAGGAGATGCCGTTACTTCAAAAGCCATTTTAAAGTCACTGAAAGAAACGGCCATCAACAATGAAGAACTGGGCATGTATTATAAGGACGCCGCCCGCAGCTGGTGGTGGTATGAAGCGCCCATTGAACGCCAGGCCCTGATCATTGAAGCCTTTGAAGAAATTGCAAAAGACAAAACTACCGCAGATGATCTCCGTACCTGGTTGCTGAAAAACAAACAGACCAACAACTGGGAAAGTACGAAAGCCACAGCGGAGGCCTGCTATGCCTTATTATTACAGGGAACACAATGGTTAACCGTTACACCTGAAGTGACCGTTGACCTGGGAGGACTAAAGGTGGAGTCTGCACTGGAAAAAACAGAAGCAGGTACCGGTTATCTTAAAAAGGTGATCCCGGGGGAGAAAGTACGCCCCGAAATGGGAAATGTTACGGTTTCTGTAACCGATCCTATATCCGGATACCAAAAGAGCAAACTGCCCAGCTGGGGCAGCCTGTACTGGCAATATTTTGAAGACCTGGATAAGATCAGTTTTGCTGAAACACCCTTAAAGCTGAACAAAAAACTATTCATCGAAACCAACAGCGACCGGGGCCCGGTATTAACCCTCGTAGCAGAGGGCGGCACAGTGAAAGTAGGCGATAAAATAAAAGTGCGTATAGAATTACGGGCAGACCGGGATATGGAATATGTACATATGAAGGATATGCGTGCAGGCAGCTTTGAGCCCACCAATGTATTGAGCGGCTATAAATGGCAGGGCGGACTGGGTTATTATGAAACCACAAAAGATGCCAGCACCAATTTCTTCTTTGGATACCTGCCCAAAGGCACCTATGTATTTGAATACAGTTTGTTTGCAACCGTTGCCGGAAATTTCAGCAATGGCATTACCAGTATCCAGTGTATGTATGCCCCGGAATTCACGGCACATAGCGAGGGTATACGGGTTACGGTAACAAAGTAGCTCTAACCGGATGGTTCAATGCAAAAAACAATAAACGGAGTCCATTACAGGAATCTTAAAAAAAACAGTATGTTGAATATAAAAAAGCTGCATCACATTGCCATCATTTGCAGCAACTATGAGCGCTCAAAAAAGTTTTATACGGAAATACTTGGATTTAAGATCCTGCAGGAGATCTACCGCAGGGAGCGGGACTCTTATAAGCTGGATCTTTCCCTGAACGGGCAGTACCTGATTGAGCTGTTCTCCTTCCCGGATCCGCCGGCACGTCTTACAAGACCCGAAGCCACCGGATTGCGGCATCTTGCATTTGAAGTAACAGATGTGGAAGCCGCCGTTCGGCAGCTACTTGCAAACAATATTGCTGCAGAGCCGCTTCGTGTGGATGAATATACCGGTAAAAAATTCACTTTTTTTCCTGATCCTGATGGACTGCCTGTTGAATTATATGAGCAGTAACTTAACTTTACCGGGCATTCTATAACGCAATCCAAACCAATGCTAAAAAGATATTTACTGGGAGCATTTTTCTCCGTTGCCGTTCTTACCAACGCAAGCGCGCAAACGGTATCCGTCAATGCCGGTCCTGAGTTGCTTCATTCCTTTAATCATGACCCGGCTTTCTGGGGCGCCGGTATTACGGCCCAGGGTGAAGTATGGGTAAAAGAGCGCCTGGGCCTGGGTTTAAATACGGGCTTTTTAAGATTCGCCAGCACCCGTCCGCTGATCCCCACAGGAACCGTAACCTATAATGCCATCCCGGTGTTAGCTGTGATCAAATACCCGCTACCGGTTATCAAAAATCTATACGGACAGGATGCAATGGGCTACACCTTTGCCACCGATGTACATTACCGGAATAACGGCGGCAATGTACCGGGAGGTTTTACCTATTATTTTTCACTGGGATACGTGTTTGCAAAGCATTTTGATATGGCCGTAAAGGTGGGCCGCTCCCGGTTTGATAAAAAGGACCGGCCTGCCAATGTGAATGAGCACAACCTCGGGCTGAAACTGGCCTATGTTTTTTAGATACCGTTGGGTTACCTGTTGGCCGTTATAAAATAAATCTATAAAAAAGCCCGTGTCAAGAACAGCAAAGTACCTGACCATCCTTTTACTCCTTAACCTGCTGATCAGCCTGATGGCGACAACCGGTCTGCTGATGTTCATTCTTTCACAACGCCCCGCAGACCACAATAACCTGCGCTGTGATTTTTCCGGTCTGCTCTTTGGTATCGGCTGGGGCATCATTATCCTGCTGGTCATCAGCTCCGTTACCCTGTACCTGAACCTTTACAAAAAAGTACGGAGCAATGGCTGGCTTTCGCTGTTCAGTTTCTTTTTGCTGCCGCTTTTTACCGCTGCCATTCTGCTGCCGTTAATGGGCGCTATTACAGAAAGCATACAGGAATATGCTGCTATTTTTCTGCCTTTTTTTTCATCCTGGGTATTCAGTACTACCGGTTCAGGAGGTCTGCCCTCATTAACAGGAACCAAGATCGTTAATCGCTGGTTTATACTACTGCAAACTTGTTATACGCCCCCTTTAATTTTGTATCATACTTATTCTTCCGGTATTCCGGTCCGTTATACTTCCTTGCAAAATCCGCCCAGCGATGTTCCCGCAGTTCATCATCCAGGGAAACATTTTTAATATAATTCACAAATGCCAGCAGGTGCTCCCGCTCAGACCTGTACATCGCATTCACAAACTCCTGCAAGGTATTGAACCCCGCCAATGCATAATTGAACCCCATGATCTGGAATTTCCCCCAGGATGCTGACATGAGTGCCGCGTCACGATTCAGCGTTACGGCCTCCTGCAACCTTTTGTGCTGATTGCCGGCAGTTCCGTAGCCCCCAGGGACCCGGTTCGACACGTTCGGATGCGAGCCGTCAAACAACCCGCCTGTCCGTTTTGAAAAAATATGCCGCTCAAATAATAATTTAGGTTCACCGCTTTGCAGGAACCCGTTTCCTGCAGATTCTATTTCAGCAACGGCCTTAATAGCGGCAACTTCCGCATCCAGCATTTTTGCGGCGTCTTTGTAATCCTTTTCGGTTAAAACAGGTTTTGACATGGTATGTTTATTGGGCATGATAAATACTACAATAAATATACCTTACTATGAAGCGTATTCCTATCGTTAATTATAGTGAGTATGCATTTGGGGGAATTGCCGCCGGCAACAGCGGAACCAGGATATTACACTGGTCTTATGTCTTTCCAGGTTTCAATAGCCCAACCCCTGTCCCCAGGCGCATCAAAATACAAAGCCATCTGAATCACCTGGTTGTCAATCATCGAGAACCCATAGATCACATCATAGGATTTAGAGCCGCCGGTTTCTTTGATCAGATACCCCGTTCTGAAGACGGTTGCATCGGAAAAGTCGAATATATCGACGGTTGAAGCCCTGGTCTGATCCCGGTTATTTATAAGATTATTGTGCTCCTGGTATAATTGTTCCTTGCTTTTATCTGCATCATTCCAGATGGTAAGCCGTACCGATTTATCCCCCGTTGTATACAGCAGATCACCGCCCTCCTCAATTTTCCGTTCAAAAAGATTATTGATCCGGATCGTCCATTTTTCGGTAAGGCGGTGTGTTACCATAAAATCATCTTCCAGCTTATAATCGGTCACCTTATACCATTCCGACTTATCATCAGCCCGTTCATAAACTGAGCCAACTCCTTTTAACAGGATCGTTTCCAGCGATGGGTCAATTGTAAGAATGGTTGACGGATTATAGATCCCCGAGTTGCCGGGATCGTTAAGATAATCATCCGTTTCCTGCCCCGTAAAGATGCGCCAGCCACTATCTTCCGGCCTTGTGCGTTTTTCGCGATACATAAAGCGAGGCTTTATCATTTTGTCTACTACCATTTTTGAAACCATTAAACCTCCTATGGGAGGAAAGTCGTCAAAGGTTTTTGTGGTAGTCTTCTTTTTAAAGAAAGGCATAAGGATGTATATTTTGCAAACCGCTGAACGTTCAACCGCATTATTTATCAAGACCCAGCTCCTTACGGAAATCAATATTCAGGTTATATTGTTCCTCAACCGGTATGGCCTTCCTCGAATTCTTATTGATATCTTTCCCTTCTTTTGTCCACAAGAACGGATAAAAATTAAATACTTTATCACCTTCCAGTTTTGACACTTCATTTCTCCAGCCCGTCCAGCGATTGCCTTCATAGAACCGTTCCAGATCACTGTTAAAACAAAAATTCAGGAAATCGGTATAACCGATATTCAATGGCTCATATTCCAGATTGTCCGGAGAGAAATAATAGATCTTCCCGGCATCGTTACCCAATGCCCCGCCATTCAGCAAAAAGAATCCGCCAACAGCATCGTCTGCTATCAGTAAAAAGGATGGAGGTGCCCCATAGTCTTTAAACGCTTTGCCTTTGTTCCAGTCTGGCAGACTCCGGGGCAATTTTGTACTGCCGGAGCCCAGGATCCGGATCCAACCGTCATCGATCAAAAGGCCTCCGGTAGCATAAACGACCGCCCCCATGGGTGAGCGTGTGGTTACCTGTGTTTTAAACACTGCGTCTTTTGCCCTGGCGGTATCAGCAGGCAGTACTTCCACTTTATTTTTTGCCGATTTGATCCATTCTTCTACCAGGGTCCAGCCCGGTTCGGTGGTATTGATCAATTCATTAACAGGTTTCATATTTTTCTGTGCTATGGTTTTTAGTGTACCGGTTATCAGTATCATCCCTAACAAAAGCCGTGCTATATTACGCGTTTTTTTCATAAGGAATGTACAATATGATTTATTAATTCATTACTTTTTGTATGCGGTGCCGGTATTAAAAATAGCGCATTTATGTAACAAGTAAGACCATCCGCTTTACGATGTTCCGTTCCGGTTTTCAGCCGCAACAACGCCAGCATGTCTTACAGACCACACAGTCCTGCCCTATGGATTTATGCTGTCCCTGAAGTGTGCGACGCAACCTGGCCGATAGCAATCCTGCCGCCGGGCCCATCATCATCTGCAACAACAAACTATATTGTTATCTATCTGCTGCTACCCCGCACTACCAGCGCCCCTTTACAAATGGTCATATCCGAATGATGCACCGGGTACTTTTTATTCAGCAGATCCAGCATGTACTTTCCGGCAACCACTCCTATTTCATACGGTTTTTGTGCATAAGAAGTGAGCCCGGGTTCGATGATGGATGCCGCGGGATCATCGCCAAAACCGGCAACAGCAATTTCACCGGGTATCTTTATACCTTTTTGCTTTAATAACTCGATCAGCTTTACCGCCCCCGCATCATATACCGTACAAATGCCATCCGGCGGGTGTTTCAGATTCAGCCAGTGCTCCAGTGCAGCCGCTACCTGGTCGTGCAGGAACTTTGTATGGGCCACCAGCTCTTTATCAAAAGGGATACCGTGCTGCTGCAGGGCCACTTTATAACCATTTACCCGCAGTTTACTCGCCAGCAGCTGCCGCGGCCCCGCCAGCAATGCAATACGCTGCTTCCCCTGCTCAATCAGATGCTGTGTGGTTGTATAAAGCCCGTTAAAATCATCTTCCACTACTTTAGGGATGGGCAGTTCCGGACAGATACGCGCAAATGAAACCAGCGGATACCCCTTACTATGCAGGAGCTTGATGTGTTCAAAATCCCTTGTATCCCGGGTATGACATACAATAAAGCCGTCCATCCGGCTTAACATAAGGGCTTTTATATTTTCCTTTTCTTCCAGCGGCGACTCGTCCGACTGAGCGATCACGATCCGGTAACCAATACGGCTTACGGTATGCTGGATGCCGCTTACAATGGCTGCAAAAAAGGGCTTTTGAATATCCGGTATCACCACGCCCAGCGTACGCGACTCGTTACGGATAAGCCCCAGTGCCAGCATATTGGGCTGGTAATCCAGCTCCTTGGCCTTTTTTAATACCGCCGCTCTTGTTTCCGGACTGATATTGGTACTGTTCGTCAGCGCCCGGGAAACCGTAGACTTGGAAATACCCAGCTCCCGCGCAATATCAATGATCGTTACCTGATGATTTTTCATCCTCTACTTTTTAGACGTTACCGATCTCCGGCGATCTTACTGACCTTATACCCCGCATTGTATCATATAGCTGACCACCGGCCCGCAAAACAACCGTTTTACTTTTTAAAAACAAAATCCCCTGATCTTGCGGAAAGATACGAAATTGCGGGAACGGTTGCGGGAATGTTCCCGCGCAATTTACCGGCCAATTCATTGTTTTATCCGGAACAGGGCAATAGATTAGCAGAAAATTATTTGTCATATGAATGTTATCGAAGAAGAAAAACGGGAACTGCCGGTGTATGCCCGTCCGGAAGTGCTCGTGGTAGGTGCGGGCCCTGCGGGTATTGGGGCAGCCATTGCAGCTGCAAGGAACGGAGCAAAAGTAATGCTCCTGGAGCGCTATGGTTTCCTCGGCGGCAATCTGACCATTGCCATGGTAAACCCGATGTTTACGTTTCATGATGTAAAAGGCAAACAGGTGATCCGCGGCATTGCCGGCGAACTGGTGAACCGCCTGGTAGCCTTAAAATCCTCACAGGGACATATTACAGATCTGACCTTTGACAATGCCTCAATGACCCCTTTTGACCCGGAGGGTATGAAGTATCTTTTATTTCAGATGGCGCTGGAAGCGGGTGTGGAATTACTGCTGCATACCTGGGCCGTTGGCGTACAAAAAGAAAACGGCAACGTAACCGCTGTTATTATTGAAAACAAATCGGGCCGGCAGGCCATCTGTCCGCAGGTGATCATTGACTGCTCTGCCGATGCGGATGTTGTGGCTATGGCCGGAGCCCCTTTTGTAAAAGGCCGCGAAGAAGATGGCGCCATGCAGCCGGTGACCCTGTTTTACCGAATTGGCGGCATTCACATGGCAGCGCTCAGAAGCTGGATGAAGCAAAACCGCGATCTGCTGAAAGACTCTCCCACCGATGAAGAGATCGATTCCAGCGAAGCCATTGCCTTCCTGGGCCTAAAGGAGCTGGTAAAAAAAGGAATGGAAAGCGGCGAGTTCCCCAAAGATGCGGCACCAAGAATCCTGTTTTATCAGCTGCCGGTAGAAGGACAGATCGCTGTTAATGCCACAAGGCTGCAGGGTATTGACGGCACCAACGCCGCCGATCTTACCCGCGCTGAAGTGGAAACCCGTTCCCAGGCCTGGCAGATCCATAACTTTTTGAAAAAACACGTAGGTGGTTTTGAGCAGTCTTATATACTGGACACAGGTGTACAGGTGGGCGTGCGCGAAACCCGGCATATAAAAGGCGATTATAAACTGACCGAGCAGGATGTGCTTTCCAACCGCGCTTTTGAAGATGGTATCGCCTGTGGTACCTTTGCTATCGATATTCATCCCCCGGAAGGAGAACAGCAGATCTTTACCGGATCCGGAAAAGCTGTTTACGAGATCCCTTACAGGAGCCTGTTACCCGCTGGTCTCGATAATGTGCTGGTAGCAGGCCGGAGCATTTCCGCCACACATACCGCCTTTGGCTCGGCCCGTGTGATGGCGACCTGTATGGGTATTGGCCAGGGCGCCGGTGTAGCTGCGGCCGCAATGATCGCGAAACAGCAAACTACCAGACAGGTAGATACCATTGCGCTAAGGGCTGCACTCATCAGACAGGGACAATACCTGATCGGCATGGATGATCCCATGGATGCGGATCCGGGCCTCGTTCTGAACAAGGGCGAAGGCTCCGGCGTCACAGCGAGTCATTTTAATCCTTTTAAAGATATTGAACATGGATAAACGCAACGGGAATCTCAGGTGGGGCATTGGTGCGCTGCTGTTCTTTGTATCAGCGCTCAACTATCTGGACCGCCAGGTACTGTCGGTACTGGCACCTTCGATCCAGAAGGAGCTGCGGCTGTCGGATATTGACTACTCCTATATCACCTCTTCCTTCTTGCTCAGTTATACCATCATGTATGCCATCAGCGGCCGCCTGGTAGACAAATGGGGCACACGCAAAAGCCTGCTTTGGTTTGCCGGCAGCTGGTCGGTGGCCAATGTGCTGCATGGCTTTGCCAAAAATGTTGCACAGTTCTGCGGCGCCCGTTTTCTGCTGGGCGCTGCGGAAAGCGGTAACTTCCCCGCAGGCGTAAAAGCAGCCGCAGAATGGTTCCCGCTCAAGGAGCGCGCACTGGCCATCGGGCTGCTGAATGCAGGCTCATCTGCAGGTGCCGCAGTAGCAGCGCCGCTGGTGAGCTTTATCACTATTGCCTGGGGTTGGCAGTCTGCATTTGTGGTAACCGGTTTGATCGGCTTTATATGGGTCTATTGCTGGTGGAAATATTATTATACCCCGCAAACCCATCCGCGCATTTCAAAAGAAGAACTGCAATATATCGAAAGCGATGCGGAGCCGGAAACCACGAAAAAAAAGATCAGCATCGGGCAGTTACTACGCATGCGGCAATCCTGGGGTTGTTTTGTAGCGCGCATCTTCATTGATCCCTGCACGTATTTCCTGATCTTCTGGATCCCGAAATATTTGCAGGAAGAACAGGGGATGACATTGAACCTGGTCGGTTATTTCGCATGGATCCCCTACCTGGCACTGGCCATCGGTACTATCGTCGGGGGCATCATCCCACGGCGGCTCATCAACAACGGCTGGTCGCTGAACCGCTCCCGAAAAACCGTAATGCTGGCGGCCTCCCTGCTCATTCCCCTTTGCTGCCTGTTGCTGTTTACATCGCACAGTTTAACGATTGCGTTGCTGGCAATTACCGGCGTCATGTTCGGGCACGGACTATGGGGAAATATTACCATTCCGGCAGAAGTCTTTCCCAAATCGGTACAGGGCACCCTGACGGGGCTGGGCGGAACACTGGGCGGATGCGCATCGATCCTTACCCAGTTTGCCATCGGGTGGACGGTTCAGAACGTTTCTTATACGCCGGTCTTTATTGCCGTAGGACTGATGTACCTCCTTACTTTTTTTGGCGTACAACTACTGATCGGAAAACTGGGTCAGATCATCAAATTATAACAGGACCGGTACGGTTTTTCAAACCTGCCGGTCATAAAACGATTGCAACATTTAACATTATCACCAAAATTATGTCCATATGATAAAAAAGAGCCTGCATTATGCCCGGAGCCCGTTACTGGGTTGTTTACTGGTATTCCTTCTTATTTCAATTGCTGCCAATGCCCAGCAAAAAAAAGCGGTGAGTGGAAAAATCACCGCTGCCGGCAGCCCCCTGCAGGGCGTATCCGTTAGCGTAAAAAACAACCCGCTTCAGGGCACCACTACCGACGAGCAGGGCAATTTCCGGCTGGAGACCGCGCCGGATGCAACACTCATCATCTCTGCCATCGGTTATATTACACAGGAGCAGCTGCTCAACGGGCAGGCTTCGTTAAACATTACCCTGGAAGCCGATACCCGCGGCATGGAAGAAGTGGTCGTTATCGGCTATGGCACCACCAAAAAGGTGAACCTTACCGGTGCAGTATCTGCCGTTTCCGGTGAAGACATGGCCAAGCGCCAGGTAGGTCAAACCTCCATGGCCCTGCAGGGTGTGGCACCGGGTGTTACGGTTACGCAAAGTTCCGGTCAGCCGGGTGTGGACGGAGGCACCATCCGTATCCGCGGAATCGGTACGCTGAATAACTCCAATCCATTGGTGCTGGTAGATGGTATCGTGATGTCGATGAACGCAGTGGATGTCTCCTCCATAGAATCGATCTCTGTATTAAAAGATGCAGCTTCCGCGGCGATCTATGGATCGCGTGCTGCAAACGGGGTCATACTGATCACTACGAAAAGAGGCAAGAAAGGCAAGTTCTCCTTTTCCTATGACGGATACGTTGGTAAACAAAGCGCCACCGACCGGCCCAAAATGGTAAACGGACTGGATCATATGTTGCTCATCAATGAAGCACATACCAATGTTGGGTTAAGTCCGTTGTATTCTGAAGAATACATTAATAACTACAAAGCCAATAAGGACAGCAAGCCGGATCTGTATCCCAATACCGACTGGCAAAAGGAAGTGCTCTCCGGCAGCGGTATCCAAACCAATCATGTTGTTGCCCTTTCCGGCGGTACGGAGCGGGTACAGTTCTTTGGCAGCTTTGGCTACCTGAACCAGGCCGGGCTGATCGACGATGTCAGCTTCCGGCGTTACTATGCCCGCCTCAACACTAATGTGCAGATCTCTCCCAAGCTCAGCGGATCCTTTGATGTATTCCTGGTTAACAACGACCGCAAATCGGTATCCCAGTTTCCCGGTGGTTCCGGTGCGGCGCTTGGCAGCACTACCGGTACCGCGCTTATTTTCGGACTGATGAACAAACTGCCTGCGATACAGGCGGCGAAATACTCCAACGAACAATGGGCCGAAGGACAGAATGGGGTAAACCCCCTTGCCATCATCCGCAATGGTGGCTTCTGGCGGGAGACCAGCTACCCCATATCCGGTAATTTTTCATTAAGCTATAAGCCCTTTGAATTTTTAACCGGTAAGATCAGTTTTGCGCCTACTTATTCGCAACCCAATGTGCGTTCCTTTGTAAATGTGGTGAAGACCTACGATCCCAACGGCACCTTGCGTTTTACAGTTCCCGGTGTTAACACGATGGATCAAAGCACCGCTCAGGACAAAACCAACCAACTGGAAGCCACACTCACCTTCTCCAAAAACATCAGCAAACATTCCCTCGGCGCGCTGGCCGGTTACCAGTATTATACCGGGTCCAACAGCGGCTTCAGCGCCTTCCGCGATAATTTTTTATTCCCGGATTATCCGGTGCTCTCCGGCGGTTCTTCTGCCAATATGAAGAACGGCGGCTATGCTACGGAATGGGCGCTGATCTCCTATTTCGGAAGGATCAATTATGCATACGACAACCGGTATTTACTGGAGGCCAACCTACGGTATGATGGTTCCTCCCGCTTTGCCGCCGGTAACAAATGGGGTACCTTCCCCTCCTTCTCTGCAGGCTGGCGTATCTCGGAAGAACAGTTCATGGCCGCCACCAGGGATGTGCTGAACGAACTCAAATTACGAGCCTCCTGGGGAAAACTGGGCAATCAGGAGATCGGCAATAATTATCCCTTTGCACCCACCGTATCACTCGATCCGAAATACATCTCCAGCGGACAGATCCAGAACGGAGCTGCCATCATGAACCTGGCCAATACCAATATCTCCTGGGAAACCACGGAGATGAGCAATATCGGCGTGGATGCCCGCCTCCTCCGCAACCTGTCGGTTTCCTTTGACTACTACTACAAAAAAACAAAGGGGATCCTCTTAGAGCTTAGCATTCCAAAAACCATGGGGGTATCCGCGCCGTTCCAGAATGCAGGTGTGGTAGAAAACAAGGGCTGGGACTTCCAGCTGAACTATTCCAACTCCGCACATGCCTTTAAATACGGAGCTACGTTTACCCTCTCGGATGTAAAAAACAAGATCCTTGATATCAAAGGCATCCAGCAAACAGGCACCATTGTAAACAGGGAAGGCTATCCCATTAATTCCCTGTACCTGTTAAAATCGATAGGCCTTCTGTCTTCCGCAGATTTTGATGCCAGTGGCAAATACCTGCATGCACAGCAGTTTGGCAAGCTCGGTCCCGGAGATATCCACTATATGGATGTAGTGGAAGACGGTATCATTAACGGCAGCGATCGCCAGGTACTGGGCAGCACCATTCCCCGTTTTACTTACAGTCTTAACCTGAATGCAGATTATAAAGGCATTGATTTTTCCATATTCCTGCAGGGGGTAGGCAAGCGCGACGGTTACCTGACCGGTAACGCCATTACCCCCTTCCTCGCTGGTGGTACGGCATATGAATACCAGAAGAACCGGTGGACTGTTGACAATCCCGACCCTAATGCTATTTTTCCACGGTTTGCGTTTGGAGAAACCAACAATACCCAGATCTCTGACTTCTGGATGAAGAGCGCCGCCTACCTGCGGATCAAGAATGTGCAACTGGGCTACACCATTCCCAAACAGGTATTGCAAAAGGCCGGTATCAGCCAGCTGCGGATCTACCTCTCCGGTGAAAATCTGCTCACTGCAGATAAATTCTGGCAGGGCTGGGATCCGGAAATAGATGCGGCCAGCAACGGCGCATATTATCCACAGGTAAAAACGTATAACCTGGGCATTAATCTTAAATTCTGATAGCGGCATTTTTCAAAACGAAACAGCCAATAGCTATTAAACATTCAAAATGATACAAATGAAAAAGATTTGTTTTTTATATATCCTCATTCTGATGACGGCCTGCACCCGGGAGCTGGACAGGCTGCCCCTGGATGCGCCATCCACCGAAACCTTCCCCGCCACAGAGTCCGAAATGCAGGCAGCACTGGTGGGTTGCTTTTCACCATTGAATCTGCGGTTTGGAGAAAATCCCTATGCCATCTGGTTTGAAATGTATTCCGACATTGCAGCCAACCGCGATGTTACACCCAATGCCTCCTGGGGTACGCCCACTGCAGGTGATGTAAATACCATCTGGAATACCATGTATACCGTTATTTCCCGTTGTAATTTTCTACTGGATCATATCGACCGGGTTACCGGAGCCACGGATCAGTCAAAAGCAAAAGTAACCGGCACTGCACGGTTCCTGCGGGCCTACTGTTACGGTATACTGTCCCAATTGTATGGAGATGTGCCGTTGGTTACCAAAACGCTTGGCCTGGATGAAGCGTATATCGGCCGCACGGCAAAAACAGCCGTGGTTGATTTTATCCTTACAGAATTTAAGGAAGCAGCAGCGTTACTTCCGGCAACGAACCACCCCAACACAATGAACGTTTCTTCCGGGGCCGCATGGGCACTGGCCTCCCGCATAGCTCTTTATAATGAGCGCTGGACCGATGCGATTGACGCAGCTCAAAAAGTAATGGCCCAGGAAGGAACAGAATTCCTGCTCAACCCCGACTATGCCACTATCGCACTGCGCGCAGGCAAAACCTCCAAAGAAATCATCTGGGCCATACAGTTCAACTATAACGATATTTTTCATGAGACCCCGGTTTCGTTCCGCTCACGTATGGCCAGCGGTTTCTGCAACCGCATTCCCGTGCAGGCCCTGGTAGATGCCTATGATTGTACCGATGGATTGCCGATTGACAAATCTCCCCGGTATGATCCTGCACATCCGTTTGAGAACCGGGATCCCCGGCTGGCCAAAACCATTGCCCTGCCCGGCTCCGTTTACTACGGTTACCAGTTCGAAACGCACAAGGACAGTCTCAAATGCTGGAACTACAACGTATCTCCCGCGGTGCGGGTCGATAACCTGGATGCAACGCATACCTTCGCCAGTTTCTCCGGCTATTGCTGGCGGAAATACGCCGATCCTACGGAAGCGCATGCTACGCGGTCGGAAATCAATCCCATCATCATTCGTTATGCAGAGGTGCTGCTCAACTATGCGGAAGCAAAAATTGAAGCCGGACAAACCGATGAATCGATCTATACAGCCATCAACAAGATCCGCAAAAGAGCCGGCATGCCGGATATTGCTACTGGTAAAAATACCACTGAGCTGCGTTCGATCGTTCGCAGGGAACGCAAGGTGGAACTAGCCGGAGAAGGATTGCGTTATTTCGACATCATCCGCTGGAAGATCGCAGACCGCGTGCTCAACGGCCCCTGCTATGGCCGCAATCCCAGGGGATTTCTTTCTGCGGCGCCCGCTATCGATGCCAACGGCACCCCGGATTATGCCAATGTGCTAGACAGGGACAAGATGCGGGTGATACAGGTGCGCACATTTATCAATCCCGCCAATTATTTATGGCCCATACCCGATATTGAGATACAGACGAACAAACAACTCACTCAAAATCCGGGGTATTAATTTTATTAGCTTGTTATCGCATTTATCAGCTCATGCAACGAACCCATAAAACAGTCTCATTTTTATTTTTGCGGAAGCCGCTGCTGGCGTTGCTTTTTACGACCATGCAGCTCGGTGGGCACGGACAGGAAAAAACCAGGCTCACGCTTCACATACCACAGGAGCCGGCTTCGGTAGATTCGATGATCTACGGGCAGATGCTGGAAAATGTAAATGACAGCATGATCTACGGCGGTGTTACCGACATGCAGGGGAATGAGCAAAAGCAGGTCATTCCCCTGTTAAAAGACCTGCAGGTACCGGTGCTGCGATGGCCGGGTGGAACGGTTGTTTATGAATATCACTGGCGCAATGGTGTCGGACCCCGCTCTTTACGGCCCGTGGTGCCCACGCTTGCCTGGCAGGGAAAAGAGAACTACCAGTTTGGCACGGATGAATTCCTGCAATGGTGCCGGAAGATCGGCACCATCCCTTATATCAACCTGAATATGGGTACACACCCACTCTATGGCAGCACGCTCCGGGAGGCATTGGAATGGATCGAATATGTAAACGGACCGGCGGAATCAAACCTGGGAAAACTGCGGGCTCACAATGGCCATAAAGATCCCTACGCCGTAAAATACTGGGGCATTGGTAATGAGAACTACCTGCCCGGCCGGGCGGCAAGGGTGCAGGATGCGGACACTGTTTATGCAGAACGGCTCCGCCTGTGGGCATCCGCCATAAAAGAACGCTTCCCTACGCTAAGCCTCCTGGGGATCGGTCATACATCTGGCTGGAACGATACCTTACTGGCACGGGCCGGAAAACATATCGACTTTTTAACACAGCACTATTATGTAAATGCCAAAGTAAAAGAAGGCCTGTTGCAGGAGCCGGCCTCCACCCTGTTTGCTCCGGCTAAAATGGAAGCCCATTTAAAACTGTTGGGTGCACGGCTGACGGAGATGAACCAAACGTTAGGGCGCACAAACAATCCGGTCCGGCTTTCGGTAGATGAATGGAACGACCGGCATGGTCTTTATGACGGGAACAGTTACCGGTTCTCCCGCCAGTCGGTCAGAAAACAGTTTGATGTAGCGGTAGCCGCCGGTATGCTGAACGTCTTTATACGGCAAAGTCCGGTAGTGGGCATGGCCAATTATATCTTCCCGGTGAATGCCCATGGGCTGATACGCACGGTTGGTACGGATGATGCATTCCTTACCCCGCTTTATTACCTGTTTAAACAATACCGGGAAAAGATGACCGGGCATAAAATAGATGTAACTTTAAAAGGTCCGGGTATCGATGCAACAAAGGTACCACTGAACATTACCGGAGATTGTGATGAAGTGGTAATGGGCAATGCGCCATTGACCTTTATCGATGCAGCAGCCGTCCTCAATAAGGAGGGAGACATCCACATCGCGTTGGTGAACCGATCGGCAGAAAAAGCACAGGAGGTAACAATTGCCCTTCCGGCCGGTTATAAGGCAACGCAGATCTGGACGCTGGATCATAAGAACATCAATGCGTCCAACGAAGCAGGCAACCGCTTTGAAATTGTGCCCCGGATAAAACCGGCGAAGCAAAAGGGGGCCGGTATCACCATCCGGCTTCTGCCCTGTGCCTTTGCCATGCTGCAGCTGATACCGGAACAACAATAACAACAACCTGCTTCCGGAAGAAGATTCCGGGAGCCTATAAAAGAACCCGACAGATGAGAATTGTAAAAAGAAAGAGAATGCAAAAAATTAAAAATACGGTATACATCGCCCTGCTGATGTCCATAGCCGGGTCTGTAACCGTAACGGCGCAAACAACCCGGGTTACCATTACCATCCCGGAGCAACCCGCTGCCATTGATCCGATGATCTACGGGCAAATGCTGGAAAATGTAAACGACAGTGTGATCTACGGTGGCGTTACGGATGGTAACGGGAACGTGCAACCGCACATAACAAAGCTGTTGAAAGAACTGGATATACCGGTTATGCGCTGGCCCGGCGGCACCGTTATTCATGAATACCGCTGGCGCGATGGGATCGGTCCGCGTAACCTGCGCCCGGTAGTAAATACCTATGCCTGGAAAGGAAAGGAAAACTACCAGTTTGGTACAGATGAATTCCTGAACTGGTGTAAAGAGATCAATACACAACCTTATATCAACTTTAATATGGCCAATCACCCGCTGTACGGCGGCACGCTTTGGGAAGCAATGGACTGGATCGAGTATGTGAACGGCAATGCCGATACCACCAACGGCGGGCGACTGCGCGCTGCCAATGGTCACAAAGTACCTTATAATGTACAGTACTGGGGCATCGGCAATGAGAACTATGGACCCTGGGGTCGGCACAACGTAGAAACGGCCACCGAATATGGCGACCGGCTGGCATTGTGGGCCGGCACCATCCGTAGTAAATATCCCAACCTTCGGCTGCTGGGGGTGGGCCATTCCCTGGACTGGGATAAAACCATACTGGAAAAAAGCGGTAAGGATATTGATTATCTTACCCAGCATTATTATGTGGTCAGCAAACTAAAGGACGGCCATATCCAGAACCCGGACAATACCCTTTTTGCCCCGGCAAAAATGGAAGCGCACCTGCGCGCTCTGGGTAAACTACTGGCAGATTATAACGGCGGCAAGGCTGGCAACCCGGTGCGGCTTTGCGTGGATGAGTGGAACAACCGGCATTCCGTTCTTCAGAACAACGAATACAAATTCACCCGCCAGTCGCCCCGCCGCCAGTTTGATGTGGCCGTGGCGGCGGGCATGCTAAACGTATTCATCCGCCAGAGCCCAACGGTAGGTATGGCCAATTATATCTTCCCGGTAAACGGGCATGGGCTCATCCGAACGGTAGGTACCAGCGATGCATTAATAACACCGCTCTTCTACCTGTTTAAACAATACCGGCAATGGATGACCGGCTCAAAACTGGATGTAACGGTGACTGGCCCCGGGATCACCGCCGCCGCAGCAGCACCCACAATTGACGGAGATTGCAAAGAAGTCAAAATGGGTGAAGCGCTGCTGCCCTACATAGATGCTGCAGCCGTTCGTTCTTCAGGAAACGACATCCATATTTCCCTGGTCAACCGGTCCTGGAGCAGCAGCCGGGATATTTCAGTTACGCTTCCACAAGGATACCGGGCCGTGCAGGTATGGGAAATCAGTCAGCAAAACATCAATGCATTTAACAGCGTTACAGAACGGGAAGTATTAGTACCAAAGACCCGCACGGTTAGCAGCAAAAAAGGCAGCTATACGGCAAAGCTCCTCCCCTGCGCAGTAGTGTTGGTAAAGCTGGTGAAGAAATAAGAACTTTTAAAAAAGTAAAATGAACCGGTTCATGAGGGGACAATGGGACTTGTGCGACAAATTATCCATCTTGAAGAAGGCGCAGACTCCGCATCCTTGCCTTGTCTCACCAGTCATCACAGTCCCCGATTGCAACTTACAACCCATAAATTATGCATCCCTGTCTTTTTAACTGCTAAATTTGCAACAGGCATATCCAGTAATGCCTTTGTAAAGATGGCTATCCACAACAAGATTTTTGTCCTACTCTCCGGCATATACTGCCTGGCAGGTTGCGCCACCATGCAACGTACCGATCTTTACTTTGGCCGGAACATTCCCGGCGGCGGACAGGTTTCTGACGGTCAATGGGCTGCTTTCAGCGACAGCATCATCACCCCAAACTTTCCCCAGGGCTATACGGAAACCGATGCACAGGGAAAATGGATGGATACCGAAAAACGGAAAACGATTGCCGAAAACACAAAAGTGATCACCATTATTGGCAAACGAAGCACAAAAAGAAACCGGCAGCTCAATCACATTACACAAACTTATATTCATCGCTTCCACCAGCAGGCAGTGCTGCGGGTTGATACCCGGATCAGGCACCGGCTTATCTCAAAAAATGGCATTAATTAAACCCGTGCCGGATCATATTCCGTTCCTCCGTCCTTCGATCAGGCTCCGTGAACCATGATCATTTCTCCGTCTGACAGATCTTCTATAGCTAACGGAGACGCCCGAAACGGTTTACCGGGATGATCCAGTAACCGCGCCTTTGATCTGCCAAAGTCAAGCTTATACCCGACCTCATCAATGGTCGTCATAAAAACATTATCATATTCCGGAACAAAATCCGGAACAAACAAGACAACCTGTTTGTTGGCATTTTCCTCTGTTATCCACATATCCGCAGACCGGGTGGTGGCCCAGCCGGTTGCACAAAAACCCCGGTTGTATCCCTTTGGACCGGTTAAATAGTTTATAAGAAAACAAAAAATCTCAAACTGAACATCATATGGGAAGGTTATAGCAAACTCCTGCCCCATTGTTCTTGTCACCACCGGGATCACCTGCAGCATTTCCCGGTTATACCACCCGCAAAAATCCCGAACGATCCCTTTTATATCCTGCTCGCTTATGGCTTCAACAATAATCAGTTTATCATTGGCAACTTTATCAGCAGGTAACAACCCGTCTGCCGGGTCTTTTATTGCTGACCCGTCCCGCATGCGCCGGTCTTTCAACTCCAGCCGGTCAAAAATCAACAGTAAGGTTACCATTAAGATAATGGCCAGGATCAGGTACGGATGTTTCATGTAAACGATGCTGTTTTGGTAAAATTACTGTTATCTCGACATGGATACTTGTTTAACTAAAAATCACCAGGCAGGAACAGAAATTATTTTCCATCCTTCCAGTTCCACCATTTTAACATTTCCGTATCCTGTCGCTCCTTTGGTGTTTCTGCAAAATAGACGGCACACCGGAATACATACAGCAGGCACCGGTCCTGCACACAGCCGACGAACCGGTTCGAATCATTGTAAAGCTGCTCAGGATCCTTTCCTTTCAGATCTTCAATACACCGGATGCCAATATCATATAAATCGGTGGCAATCGATTTTCCGACCCCCGGTATCCGGGTCAGTTCTTTTATGATCGATGATCTTTCCATTGTTTTTTTAAAATATTGCCTCACTAAAATCGCAGTGTTGGATCTTCCAGGGCTATTTCTTTATATAGGGCTCCATGAAAATCCGGTCCTTATTAGCATTTATGAAATCCATACTCTTTTTAAAATCCGATCGGATATTAAGAGTGAGATACTTTATCCAATCCGAAACCGAATCTTTCCGGAAATACGCGTACAACGCCAGCGCATATCCAATTGCCTTAGCAAGATACAATCTTTCATCATTCCATTTTATAATCTTCAAAAGATACCATTCAAATAAAAACTTTCCAACTCCCCTCAGAAAACTATTTTTGCAGCATGAGGCACCCGCACATGATCTCCCTGTACTTAACCGGCATTCTTACCGGTATTATTATGATGACTGCCTATGCCAGTCGTGCCCAAACCATACCTTTTTACAAGGTAACGCCTTTTAAAGAGGAAGGCTATTTTTCTAAAACGGTGTTCTCCTTCAATCCGGATTTTATAAAAGCTAAAAAGATCAAAACCCTGGTACTGTGCGACAAAGGCCGGGCGGGGCGCGATTACCATTATTCTTTTGACACCAACGGAAGGACCACTGGCTTTATTACCCTGCAGCGAAAGGACGAAAAAACAGACACGGTATTTTATACGGCCTATGGCTATACGACCTCGGGCAGTATGGACTATACCGCTCAAATTGACTATCACGACGGGCTTGTAAGGGTCTGTAAATATGCCTACGACAAAGAAGGAAAACTTTCCGTCATCCGGAATTTTACCCTGGACGCGGATCTGCCCGGCCGGTCGCAAAAAGGCAGCATTATGAACTACCGGACTGTGCCCGGCACCTACACGGCCCTTATAAAGGGGAATGCCCCGGATGATGCTTTTTACGAAAAGCTGATCGCGGAAAATGATTTCTCTTCGCGGCATTACCGGTACTATACGGAGAACGGCGCTAATGTTGAAGAACAGACTGAACTATTCGATTTTAAAAAGAAGTTCCAGGACAAGGACACGTGCAGCAGTCGCAAGACTTATTACTATAAGAATGGGATCCCGGTGCTCCTCTTTTTGCACAAGGACTGCGCCGCCAAATTGGCTCCTTCCGAATATTATAGCTACCAGAAGGGTTTATTGACCGGGATACGGGAAAACCCCAACCGGCCGGATCCACGGAATGAGCAATACAGCTACGACAAAAACCAGAACCTGGTGCGTATGGAGAATGAATGGAGTGGTCAGATCGTAAGTACCCTTACGATGACTTACGATACCAATGGCTTTTTACAATCTATTCAGCGCAAATCGACATTGGCCAAAGTGGCAGATTATTTTGAAGACCGGGTGCTGGAGGTAACCTATACTTTCTATCCCTGACAGGCTACGCTTCACACTCTCATAAGTACGGCAATTTAGCATCACAGCTACGCTGCATCTTTCCGAAAAGAAAAGCATCTATTATATACTATTTTTTTTTCATACCTTCACATAAATGAAAAAAGCCAATCCCTGAACAGGTGTGAAACGCACACCCAAAAACACCACCATGAAACCTGAAAAAAACTACCTACAATTTGTACGAGCTGTAAAAAAGCAAATACTGCAAAGTCGCTACCAGGCGGCAAAACTGGTAAATCGTGAATTACTTTTATTATACTATAGCATTGGTCATAGCCTCTATGAGAAATTGACCGCTGCCAGCTGGGGAGATAAAGTATTGCAGCAAATTGCAGCTGATTTGCAAAAAGAGTTACCAGGGCTGCGCGGTTTTTCTTACAGAAGCCTTAAAAACATGCGGCAGTTTTATGAATGTTATCAGACCGTGGTAATTGGGCAGTCGTCAACTGCCCAATTGCCGGCTCCTCCAATAAAAAGGTCGCGTGCTTCTTTGCCGAAAAAGAAATTTGGGCAGTCGTTAACTGCCCAATTGGACTCGTCCTTCGTTGATACCGTTTTTACCACACTTAGCTTCACGCATCATATGCTGCTTATGAACAAGTGCAAAGACATCACTGAACGGATCTATTATATGCGGCAGGCTGTAACGCACCACTGGACAGTGATCCTGTTACAGCACCACATTGAAAGCCGTCTTTACTACAAGAAAGGAAAACTGCCTAATAATTTTCAGAAGGTGCTTCCCAAAACAATAGCGGCACATGCACTAGACGCTTTCAAAGATGAGTACCTGCTGGATTTTATTAATATCACCTCCGAAGATGACGAACGGGTGTTTGAAAACAAGATCATCAATAATATACGGCAATTCATCCTGTCGTTGGGAACAGGATTTGCATTTATGGGCACGCAGTACCGCCTGGTGGTTGACGAAGAAGAATTTTTTACAGACCTGCTATTTTTTAACCGCGTATTGCAGTGCCTTGTAGCGATTGAATTAAAAAAGGGCAGGTTTAAACCTGAATATGCAGGTAAACTCAATTTTTACCTCAACCTGCTGGACGATCAGGTAAAACTTCCCCACGAACATAATAGCATTGGCATCATCCTTTGCAAAGAAAAGAATAATAAAGTAGTGGAATATGCCTTTAAAAGTATGCATAAGGCGATGGGTGTTGCTACCTACAAAACCAGTAAACAGTTACCAGCTCGGCTGAAAAAAATATTACCTGATGCCGATGCGTTGAAAAAATTATTGTAGAAAAATCCAGTATGATTTTTATCAAAAACTCAAAACCCATCCTGACATACTGTTGTCACTACCCCTCTTTAGCTTCGGGCCTCCAAATAAAACAGCGCTATTTCATAACAATTATTTTACAGAAAATAAACAAAGTAACTATTTGGTTTATTAGTTTTTTGACTTACTTTTGAAATCCGGACAAAAAACAGGTCACCTTTTTCAAAGAAGTGTATTAATCGTTCACATGCGCTTTGTCTACAATTACAGCACTTTAAGAAATCAGTTGCCAACGGTGTCGCACTAACAAACGTTTGAGCAACAACTCTTTCAGAAAAAAATTTGGAAGTAGTTTCAAAACACCGTTAACTTTGCTAACACTGTTAGGTAAATTTATTTTTTATGAGTGTAGCAGAGCGCAAATTGAGAGAAAAAGAAGTGATCCGGAAGAAGATCATTGACGCAGCATTGCAGCTGGTAAAGAATGAAGGCTGGGAGTCACTGTCCATACGGAAGATAGCCGATGCTATTGAATACAGCGCCCCGGTGATCTATGATCACTTCGCCAACAAGGAGGCCATTCTTTTTGAGATTTCGCAGGACGGTTTTAAACTGTTGCTGTCAAATATTCACAAAGCCATCGCAAAAAAAGAAACGCCGCGGGAAGAGCTGAAAGCGCTGGTGGAAACCTACTGGAAGTTTGCGCTTAAGAACAGGAGTTATTTCAAACTCATGTTTGGTGTGGGAATGCCCTGCTGCGGCGAAGGAAAGATGAAAACAGAATTTGGAGCCTTACAGGATATAATTTATGAAATCATAAAAAAAATAATCATTGAAAAGAAAACCAATATTGAATCCGCGTGTTATAAAACGCACGCATTCTGGTCGGCAATACATGGTTTTACTTCAATCATGATCGCAAGAAGCGCCGATGTTCCGCAAACAATGAACGTATCGGTGCTCGATCAAATGGTAGTGAACATTATAGAAAATCTTTAAGCCAAAAAGACAACAATTCAAATAGCAATTATTTTTTAGTGTATTCCGCTGCGGAATGACAACGGGCAATGGTTTGCCGTTCCGTAATACGCAGGAACTGCACTATAAACAGGATCACTGGCCCCGGCAATACCCTGGGCGCCTTTCTCCGGTATGTACCCCGGCAGGACTTATATTTCTTTGACTCAAAAAACAACTCTACAGATGAAAGCAAACAACCATACCATCCACACAAGCATTATTGTACCCGCGCTTATTGCGCTTTCTATATCGCTGCAAAGCTGCATGAGCGGCTCAGCAAATCCAAGCCCGCAAAGCCAGGCACCGGCGCTGCCCGTAATGGGCACACCCGTATCACCCGTAACCGTTTACCAGGAATTTTCTTCCTCGCTGGAAGGAAAGGTGAACGTGGAAGTACGGCCACAGGTAGACGGCTACCTGGAGAAGATCTATGTAGATGAAGGCGCTTACGTAACCGCAGGGCAACCCTTATTCAAGATCAACGCCCAGTTGTACAACGAAGCGCTGAACAACGCAAAGGCCAATGTACTGGCAGCACAGGCCAATGTACAAAAAGCACAGGTTGACCTGGACCGCCTGAAACCACTGGTAGATAACGCCGTGATCTCCGATGTGCAGCTGAAGACCGCAAAAGCCAACTACAACGCCGCCACCGCCGCGCTGGCACAGGCCAGGGCCATGGTAGGCAACGCGCAGATCAATGTAGGCTATACACTGATCAAAGCGCCGGTGAGCGGTTATATCGGAAGCATCCCGTTCAAAACCGGTAGCCTGGTAGGCCGCGGGGAAACACAGCCGCTGACCGTGCTCAGCGAAGTGAACACGATGTACGCCTACTTCTCTATGAGTGAGCCCGACTTCATTGCCTTTAAAAATAAATACCCGGGCGAAACCATTGAGCAGAAACTGAAGAACGTTCCTTCTGTTGAATTGCTGCTGGCCGATAATACCGTTTATCCGCAGCAAGGAAAGATAGAGCTGGTTCAGGGGCAGTTTGACAAGACCATCGGCGCCATCAACTTCCGCGCGGCCTTCCCCAACCCCAATAAAATATTAAGAAGCGGTAACACAGGTAAGATCCGCCTGCCACAGCTCTTTAATGAAGTATTGGTGGTGCCACAGGAAGCCACGTTCGAGATCCAGGATAAAGTATTTGTATTTACAGTAGACAGCAGCAACAAGGTAACCAGCAAACCCATTGCCGTTTCCGGTAAAACCTCCTACTACTACTTTGTAAACAAAGGACTTTCCGCAGGCGAAAAGATCGTGCTCTCCGGCACCGGTAATTTAAAAGACGGTGTACAGATACAACCCCAGGTGGTTTCGGCCGACAGCGTGTTAAAAGCAAATCCGATTTAAAGAGATTCGGCTTCCCGCAGACTTCGCAGAAGCGCGCAGAACATAATTACGATCAGTCCTATTCTGCGGGCTCTGCGGGAACCTTTACACTACTTATTTTTTGCGGCACAGCACACCGCTGTAAAAGCAGCCCCGAAAAAGCAGCAGCCCCTGCCGCTCCGGGATCCTTTTACCCAATTATTTACGCACAGCATTCCTACAACTAGATATCATGCTAAAGAAATTTATACAACGACCCGTATTATCTACGGTTATTTCCATTATCCTGCTTTTGCTGGGTATTCTCTCGCTCTTTGCCCTCCCTGTTACCCTGTTCCCGGACATTGCGCCGCCCAGTGTGCAGGTGACCGCCACCTATCCCGGTGCCAACGGTGAGGTAGTGGCGCGCTCCGTGGCCACCCCGCTGGAAGAAGCCATCAACGGTGTGGAGAACATGACCTATATGACCTCCAACTCCAGCAACGACGGTACCATGACCCTTACCGTGTTTTTCAAACAGGGTACCGACCCCGACATCGCTTCGGTAAACGTACAGAACCGCGTTTCCAAAGCCGTGAACCAGATCCCACAGGAAGTAGTGCAGTCGGGCATTTCCACCCAAAAGGTGCAGAACAGCTTTATCATGTTCACCGGGCTTTACAGTGAAGACAGCGCCCAGTATGATGAGCTCTTTCTCGAAAATTATTTGAAGATCAACGTGATCCCGCAGATACAGCGGATCCCCGGTGTGGCCCAGGCCCAGGTATTTGGCGCCAAGGACTACTCCATGCGGATCTGGCTGAAACCCGACCGCCTGGCGGCGAACAACCTTTCGCCCCAGGATGTATTAAGCGCCATCCGGGACCAGAGCCTGGAAGCCGCTCCCGGACGGCTGGGCCAGAACAGTGATGAGGTATTTGAATATGTATTAAAGTACAAGGGCAAGCTGAACAGGAACGAGGATTATGAGAACATTGTGATAAAAGCAAACGCCAATGGTTCCGTACTAAAACTGAAGGACCTGGCTCGTGTGGAATTTGGCGCCTTTACCTATAACGCCAACGCCCGGCTGAATGGCAAGCCTGTAGCGGGTTTCGCCATTCTGCAGACCGCAGGCTCCAATGCCAACGACATCCTTACAGAGGTGGACCGTCAGCTGAAAGAGCTGTACACTACCATGCCAAAGGGCATCAAACCCATTACCATGTACAACTCCAAGGAGTTCCTGGATGCCTCCATCCACCAGGTAAGGGAAACGCTGATCATCGCGTTTATACTGGTGTTTATCGTGGTATTCATCTTCCTGCAGGACTTCCGGTCCACGCTGATACCGGCCATTGCCGTGCCGGTGGCCATTGTGGGTGCCTTCTTCTTCCTGCAGCTCTTTGGGTTTACCATTAATCTGTTAACGCTCTTTGCGCTGGTACTGGCCATTGGTATTGTGGTGGATGACGCCATCGTGGTCGTGGAGGCCGTGCACGCAAAAATGGAGCACAAGGATATGCCGGTGCGCAAGGCCACGGTGCAGTCCATGAACGAGATCTCGGGTGCCATCATCTCCATCACGCTGGTAATGGCCGCGGTGTTTGTTCCCGTTGGCTTTATGCAGGGCCCCGCAGGAGTGTTCTACCGGCAGTTTGCCTTTACACTGGCCATCGCCATCCTCATCTCCGCGGTAAACGCGTTAACACTGAGTCCCGCTCTTTGTGCCTTGTTCCTCAAAAACCCGCACACACCGGGCGAAAAAGGACATCCGCACGAAAAGAAAGGTTTTATGGGCCGCTTCTTTACCGCGTTCAATGCCGGGTTCCGCACATTGACCAACCGGTACATCGGCAGTCTGAAGTTCCTCATCCGCCGGAAGTGGGTAGCCATCGGCGCGCTGGTGCTCATTGCCGGGGTCAGCTTCTGGCTGATCAAAAGAACGCCTACCGGATTTATTCCTACGGAAGACCAGGGCTTTGTACTCTACGCCGTAAACACCCCTCCGGGCAGCTCGCTGCACCGCACGCATAAAGCCACAGCGGCTATTGATAAGATCATCAAACAGGAAGAGTCTACCAATAACCTCTGGGTTATCGACGGGCTGAACTTTATCAGCAATGCCAGTGCCTCTCCTTATGCCGCAGGTTTTATCCGGCTGAAGGATGTGGACAAACGGGGCAAGCTGACAAACCCGGATGAAATTGCGGGAGCACTTACCGGTAAGGTAACCTCCGTAAAGGATGCCAATACCTTCTTCTTCAACTTTCCCACGGTGCAGGGTTTTGGTAACGTGAGCGGTTTTGAGTTTATGCTGCAGGATCGCACCAATGGTCCGCTGGAAAAGCTGGGCAATACCGCGGGAGCCTTTATCGGTGCGCTGATGCAGCGGAAGGAAATAGCGTATGCCTTTACCACCTTTGCCGCCGGTAACCCGCAGTATACCATCGAAACGGATTTTATAAAAGCCAAACAACTGGGCGTATCCGTAAGCGAGCTGATGCAGACCATGCAGATCTACTTTGGTAGCAGCTTTGTATCCGACTTCAACCGCTTTGGTAAATACTACCGGGTAATGGCGCAGGCGGATATCCCCTACCGTAAAGACCCGGCTTCGCTGGATGGCATTTTCGTAAAGAATAACCTGGGCGAAATGGTACCGGTTAAAACACTGGTAAAACTGAAGCGGGTATTTGGTCCGGAAACGGTGACGCGCAATAACCTCTTTAATGCCGTTACCATTAACGGGGTGCCCAAGCCGGGCTTTAGTACGGGTGATGCCATCCGTGCTATTGAAGAAACCGCGAAGACGGCCCTGCCGAGAGGCTACTCGTACGAGTGGACGGGCATTACCCGGGAGGAACGGAGCGCGGGCAGTCAGCAGATCTACATCTTCCTGCTCAGCATCATCTTTGTATACTTCCTGCTGGCCGCACAGTACGAAAGTTATGTGCTGCCCCTGGCGGTGATCCTTACCGTACCGGCGGGTATACTGGGGGTATTTCTATTCATCGGCTTTGCCGGACTGGAAAATAATATTTATGTACAGATCGGGCTGATCATGCTCATCGGGCTGTTGGCCAAGAACGCCATCCTTATTGTGGAGTACGCGGTACAGCGAAGGAAGAGAGGGATGAGCCTGGTAGCCTCGGCACTGGAAGCCTCCAGGCTGCGCCTGCGCCCGATATTGATGACCTCCTTTGCCTTCATTGTGGGCATGCTGCCGCTGGTGTTTGCAAAAGGCGCCTCCGCCATCGGTAACCACTCCATCGGTTACAGTACCGTAGGGGGTATGCTTACCGGTGTATTGCTGGGTGTATTCATCATCCCGGTGCTGTACATCATCTTCCAGTATTTGCAGGAAAAAATTGTGGCAAACAGGGTGCATGACGATGATGAGGACTGGGAGCTGGCCGGAAAATAACAGAGGCATTTAATAAACCGGTGGCTGGTAATAACAGTATCAGCCACCGTAATTAAGAAAACAATGAAAGCGATCGTACTTAAAGGATTTGGAGGCACTGACAAGTTTTGGCTGGAAGAGCTGCCCACCCCTGCTGTGGACAACACAGGTATGGTGCTTGTAAAAATAAGAGCCACGGCCTTTAACCCCATCGATTTTCAGATGCGCCGCGGCGATGCCGAAAGCAAACGGATGAAGTCGCCCATACTTGGCAGGGAGTTCTCTGGTGTAGTTGTAAAAAAGAGCGATGATGTTACCGGTTTTGAAATTGGTGAGGCAGTTTATGCTGCTTCCGGTAGTATGGGCTCCAATGGTACGTATGCAGAATACATTACCCTTCCGCAGGAAGCCATTGCCCGTATGCCCCGCAACATCAGCTTTCCGCAGGCAGCAGCATTGCCCGTTGCCTCGGTTACGGCATTACAGATCATCCACCGGCTGAATATACCGCCTGCGGACAGTGTGCTTGTTACGGGTGGTGCAGGCGGTGTGGGGTTGTTACTGGTAAAGCTGTTACTGGCAAAAGGCATCCACCGGCTGGTGGTAACCGCCGGCAGCGAAGAAAGCATCCGGCAACTGGTAGCGGCAGGGTGCAACAGCAAGCAGATCGTCTCCTACCGTTCGAAAGAACCGGCAGCCGCTGTTCTTGCAGCAAATGATCAGCAATCATTTGATTATTGTATCGACCTGGTGGGTGGTACTATGAGCGAGCTTTGCAGCGAGGTCATCAGCATTCATGGCATTTATGCAGATGTTACTACCTATACCACTGCCACCGCAAGAGAACGGTTATTTAACAAAGGGTGCACACAGGTAAACATTTCCAACTATGCCTACCAGTTAAAAAACGACCGGCAGTATAACGCTGCCCGGTTAAACGAGATAACCGCGCTCATTGAAGCAGGTACAATAACGCCCACTCCCGTTTTTAACGTAGGAACGCTGAGCGTGGAGGCGGTACAGCAGGCGCATCAGATCCTTGAAACCAATCAAACAAAAGGCAGGAAGGTGATCATGGAAGTGGAATAAACCTACCAGCCTTTAAGAATACTAAACAATATGAATCATTTTATCATGAAACCTAAAGCGGACTTAAGATATTTTTTAACGCTCGTCATTCTTACAGTGGTTATTGCCTCCTGTAAAGTAGGACAAGCCTACAAACGCCCGGAAGTGGCGCTGCCGCAGGAGTTCCGCGCGGTAGCAACGGCGGATACCAGCAGCATTGCCGATGTGGAATGGAAGCAGTTTTTTACAGACCCTGCTTTGCAAAGCCTCGTCAGCAAAGGCATCAGTTATAACTACGACCTGCAGATTGCGCTGAAGCGCGTAGCCGCATCTGAGCAAACCTTAAAGCAGGCCAAACTGTTACAGCTGCCGCAGCTCAGCTTTAGCGTTACCGGGCAAACCACCAACCCGTCCAACAACAGTTTAAACGGGTTAAGCATCGGCAGCTTTATAAAAAAGCAGCATGTGGAAGATTTTAATGCCGCCCTTACCCTTACCTGGGAGGCCGACATCTGGGGCAAGATCCGCCGCCAGCAGGAAGCTACCATGGCGGGTTACCTGCAAACCTACGAGGCTTCAAAAGCCGTGCAGACGCAGATCGTGGCCAGCATTGCACAGGGTTATTACAACCTGCTGATGCTGGATGAGCAGCTGAACATTGCCAAAAAGAACCTGGCATTAACAGACAGCACACTCCGCTTTACCCAGCTGCAACGCAACGCAGGTGAGGTAACCACCCTGGCGGTGCAGCAGGTGGAAGCACAAAAGCAATCCACGGCCCTGCTTATTCCCCAGCTGGAACAGAACATTGCCATACAGGAAAATGCCTTAAGCATTTTAACCGGCAGCCTGCCCGGCCCGGTGGAGCGGGGCAAGGGGCTTTTTAACTCCGATGTGCCGCAATGGCTAACACCCGGTATTCCTTCCGCCATCCTTAGCCGCAGGCCGGATGTGCGCGCCAGGGAAATGGACCTGATCACCGCCAATGCAAAGGCCGGTATTGCCCAGGCCAATATGTACCCCAGCCTGTCCATCACTGCGCAGGGCGGGCTAAACTCGTATCTGTCCAACAACTGGTTCAATATACCGGCATCGTTGTTTGGTACCTTATTGGGTAATGTTACCCAGCCCGTGTTTCAGCAGCGCCGGTTAAAAACGGAGCTGGAAACGGCAAAGATCCAGCGGGAGCAATCGGTGCTGGAGTTCCGCCAGTCGGTGCTTACCGCCATTGGCGAAGTATCGGATGCCCTGGTAGCCACCGAAAAATTAAAGGAGCAAAAGACCATTGCCAGCAACCAGGCAGATACCTTACAGCTGGCTATAAAAAATGCGCGGCTGCTGTTTAAAAGCGGTATGGCCAATTATATAGAGGTGCTCTCTGCACAGTCCAATGTATTGCAGTCGGAGCTCAACCTCGCCAACATTCACCGTTTGCAGCTGAGCGCCGCGGTAGACCTGTACCGCTCCCTGGGCGGCGGATGGAAATAAAAGTGCGCGCCGTATTTTTTCCTGGCTGATGGTCATGGTGAGCCTGACGAACCATGATTCTGTTGGTCGCCCTTCGGCAAGCTCAGGGTGACACCAGGTTTTACTACTTTAGAAGCGCTGTCATTAATACCCTGTTGGCAGGGAGCGCGACGAAATGTGAGTGTAACGAACAGTGAGCTTGTCGAACTGTAGACGAAAAAGTTCATTGTCATGGTGAGCCTGACGAACCATAATTGTGGTGTCGCCCTTCGGCAAGCTAAGGGTGACAGCAGGTTTTACTACTTTAGAAGCGCTGTCATTAATACCCTGTTGGCAGGGAGCGCGACGAAATGTGAGTGTGACGAACAGTGAGCTTGTCGAACCTGTAGACGAAAAAGTTCACTGTCATGGTGAGCCTGACGAACCATGATTGTGTGGTCGCCCTTCGGCAAGCTCAGGGTGACAGCAGGTTCCTTTGTCAGGCTCGGGACGACATCGAAAAATTCAGGACGACATCGAAAAAAATATTGTGCATTGAATAAAAACAACTCATTTATGCAAACAACAGACATTACCAATAAGCGCACAAGAGTGGTACTCATCGCCATCCTTGGCTTACTCACCGCTATTGGTCCGTTTTCCATAGATATGTACCTGCCCGGCTTCCCGGCTATGGCAACCGACCTGCATACGTCCATCAACACCATCTCCTATTCCTTGTCCAGCTTCTTTATCGGGCTTTGTATCGGGCAGCTGATCAGTGGTCCGCTGCTGGACCGTTATGGCAGAAAGCGCCCGCTCATCATCGGGCTGGTCATTTACATAGCCGCATCCATTGGTTGCGTGCTGGTACGCACACCGGAAGCTTTGATCGTGTTACGGTTCATCCAGGCCCTGGGCTGCTGCGTATCCATGGTAGCGCCGCGGGCCATTACCCGCGACCTGTTCCCGCTTCAGGATAATGCCAAGGTATTGTCCCTGCTCATTTTGTTGTTAGGGGTATCCCCCATCCTGGCGCCTACCTTTGGCAGCTACGTGGTGGCCTATTATCAATGGCAGGATGTATTTGTTATACTGGCGCTGATCGCCGCCGCCACGCTGGCCGCCGTTATCTTCCGGTTCCGGGAAAGCCGCGCGCCGGATGCATCCGTGTCCTTAAAGCCGCGGCCCATACTCAACGCCTTTGGCGGGGTATTAAAAAATCCGCAGTTCTTTACCTATGCGTTTGCGGGCGGCGTTTCCTTTGCGGGGCTTTTTGCCTACCTCTCCGGCTCGCCCTTTTTATTTATGGAATACTTTGGTGTATCCAAAACCGCCTACGGCGCCATCTTTGCCGTTATTGCGGCGGGGCTTATCGGCAGCAGCCAGTTAAACGCGGTCTTATTAAAAAAATATTCGAGTGAGCAGCTGGTCACCGCGTCCATCCTCTTGCAGACCATCATCGGGTTTGTACTGCTGGCGGGTATTACCACCGGCGTATTAGGACTGTATGGCACTATTGCAGTTATCTTTCTCCTTTTCTGCACATTGGGCATCAGTTCTCCCAACACAGCGGCGCTCAGCATCCTGCCTTTTAGTAAGGAGGCAGGGAGTGCTTCGGCACTGCTGGGTGCCCTGCAAATGGGGCTGGGCGCGCTGGCTGCGGCCCTTACCGGTGTGTTTGCCAACAGAACACCGGCCCCGCTGGCCATCATTATTACCGCCAGCGGATTGCTGGCACTCATCATCCTATTGGCCGGTCAGCGGCGGGTAAAGCAGCTGCCGCAAGCGGAAGCAGCTGCGGAAACGATTTCAGAACAGGCAGAGGAAGAGGCGTGTGTTATGGTATAGTAGTATGGATAAACTGAGGCAGCAAGTTGTCTGCATCTGTGCAACCAGCGGGATTTGTTCCCGCTGGTTTGTTTTTTGCCCGGGTGGGTACCCACGTGCCTGTATATCCTGTTTCATAAGGGCAGCGTTTTTTCCTGTGACAGGCGGGACTGGTAAGACACGGAGCATTCTTCCGCTCTGTGGCGCTTCATAAGGACAAGAGGCATCGCCTCGGCCAACCAGCAACTGCGAACTTCAGTTCGCAGTACAGGAGGATAATACGGAACGGAGAGCCATCGGCTCGGGCCATAAATTGACGGCTATTATGTCCGCATGTAAATGCTGTTTCATGGGGATAGGAAACAGGGCAGCGTTTTGGGATGCGATCGTTTTTCCTGTGACAGGCGGGACTGGTAAGACATGGGGCATTCTTCCGCTCTGTGGCGCTTTAATCGAAGTATAGCAGCTCCTTTGTCACCCTGAGCTTACCGAAAGGTGGTCAACACATCATGGTTCGTCAGGCTCACCATGACAGGAAAAATCAGCCCCCTCACCCCTCCTTTACCAGCGCCGGCTTCAGATGCCCGCCGATATGCAATACCTCCCGCACATCTATTAAATGCGCGGCTTCCATTAGCCGGGTTAACTGCAAATACAGCTTTAACAGATCCAGCTCACAATCATTGGTACAGCTGGATAGCGCATAACTCAATACCTCTTTTATATGATGCTGCCACTGTGCTGCATCCCCGTGCTTAAAAAAACGGCTGAATACTTTATAGGGATTCTGATACTCCCGGGCGGACAGGTTTTTGGGCAGGTACTCCCACTCTGCACAATTTGTACCGGGACGGGCATACAGCCGCTTGTCTGTAAACTGCCCCGGCTCAATTTTAAGGGCAGACGTTTTCTTTTGCCGGTACAGCTCCCACGCGGCAAGGATCACTGAAGTAACCGCATTAAACAGGTCAAGCACCGAGGCCGGTTCGTCTTTTTTATGCACTTTTTTGCGGTCTACGGAACACAGCACCTGCCGGATGGTTTTCCTGAGGGAACCGATGTCTGCAAAAATGAAGCATTCTGCAAATACCTGGTAGGGGTCGGTGACTACGGTATAGGCCCAGCAATGGGTTTTAAACGGATCTTTTGGGGATTTGTTTTTCATGGAGTTTGTTTTTTAGGTGAATTATTGTTTCTCGTCATTCCGACCGCAGCGTAGCGGAGCGGAGGAATCTCTATGCCTATCAAAAGAAGCCCTGCAGGTTTTACGTGCATAATCGATATTCTATTTTTTTCTTTTTTCCACTTTTCCAATCGATGAAAAGCGGAGCAAAAATCTTGTCCGCAAAAAAGGCAAATCCTGCCTGACTATTCTTAATTCGGACCAGACTTCAACGTTGCCGGCAGGAACAGAAAAATCCGGCGCTTCAGGCTTTGTCCCGCTTGGGGCGGAACGCCATTTCGCTTGATTTTTCCTTTTGCTGCTTTTGCGGACGCCTTCTAAGCAACTTTGCTCTATCGAATATGAATTATTTCCATCGGGATGGTTGTCTTTATCATAAACACAAAGCCGGCGGAACTAATAATGATATCATCCGGAACTATCCTGCAATTGCATGGCACCGGGGAAGGCGGTCATTATTTCCCCGCTGATGGTGGCGATAACGGTAAGTGTGGTTACGGTATTGCCTGCGGGGTCGTACCCCACTGGCGTGCCGGCATCCCATACGCGTTGCAGGTGGCAGCTGCGGGGCATCGGCTCCGGCGGCTGCCGGGCGGCATCCCGTATGCAGGCTACTAGCTGCGGTATGGGCAGGGTAAACTTGCCGGTAAGGGGGTGGCGCGGCACTTTGTAGTAATGGCGCTCTAAAATATGCGCCAGCACTTTGGCGCTCAGGTACCAGCCCTGGCGCAGCAGCTTTTTACGGTGCTTTACGGGCAGCTGACCCATAAGGCCCTCCTGCATTTGGTGCAGCCAGCTTTGTGTATCTGCCAGCAGGAACAGCACTTGCAGCCATTGTGCTTCGTTAAAGGTGTTGGGTGTAGCAACGGCGTTATCCATAACAATAGGTTTTAGGCTGGGCACCCGCACAAAAAAAAGCGTGGTGCTCAACTTACCGCTTTTTGAGGTACTGGTATACCCACACACAGATAAGAGAGCTCACGCCTAGGTCGTGAGCTATTCTGCTTATCATCTCGTTCCAATTAAAAATTACCAGTTTCCAAAACGCGAGATTCAAAGCGAATGCTTCAAATAAGTTTATGAAGTAGTCGCAAAAATATAATTACACTGTAAAAATAAGGAAAGTTTTTAATTATTGTCAAACTTGACAATTTATTTTTCAAAATATTTTTGACTTTCATTTGGTGAAAATCAGAAATCAAAAATATCTGGATGCTTTTGGTAAACACCTCAAAGACTTAATCAAGCAAAAGCGTAAAACTGCTGAAGACGTCGCCGCACTGGGAGGTATAGAGACTAAACAAGTTTACAGAATCATTAACGGTGAGCACAGCACAACTTTATCTGTATTAGTGGCAATAGCAAAAGGATTGGAAGTTCATCCCAAAAAACTGCTGGATTTTGAGTTTGAATTTGAGGAGTGATATTTCCATACCCTCATTGAATGATGTTATCCGATTTCATTTAAAATATCGTCAACCAATTTTCCTAGGTATTGATCATCTATTTTGTCGCGATCAATTGGAACTAAAACAAGATCCGCCCATGAAACAGGTTCCTTATTTAAGCTGAATGGAGACTCTTCGATTAGAAGCCATGATTCTTTCGCATCCCAAACTAATCTTACTGCCATTAGTTCGTCAAAGTTTTTCCATGTAGAATATCTTGACCCAAAATCATCTTTAGAAATTTTGGAATCCGTCAAACGAAAATCCTGCCTTTTGAGCCTCTTAGATAGTTCACTCTCGATCAATATAAAAGCATCTTCGATATATTTAGAAACATCCATACTTTTGTCAGCAATCTCTTTCAGTTCTTGAATAACCTGACCATTCATGCATTCGTTTTCCAACGCATCATTTGTTGTTTGTTCAAATGTTTCTGATGCAAGCCCCTTTTTGATTATTACCAAGTCCTGAATAAATGATTCTATTCTTGTCCAATCGCCGTTTTGCATAACCATTCTTTCCTTGGCTATTGCAGATCGGCTAAAGCCATCAACATCGCCGTTGTATTTTTTGTAGATTTTTATATGTGTTAAAGTAATCACATTCTAACATTTTATATCATCAACGGAGCTATTTAAAATAGGTGATGGGTTTCGAGTTTGAGGTTGAGGAATAAATTTGTATGGAGACTATTCTTTCAAAACGTTTCTTTCCCGTCATAGTGCAAATAATGAAAATATCTCAATGCATTTATGCAATGTTGTCCCCAGTGATGAGTAAGCCCCCACTTTAATTGCCATAAAGCATCTTCAACTGCTTCATTCGTTCCAATCTTATCGATTTTTAATAGCTCAATTTTTAGATCGCGATAAATGTCTGCGAAGTCGTCAACGAGCCAGCCTTGCGTTGCCTCCCTGTCTGTAATTGTCCACCCAAGGCTTGGCTCTCCATCCTTTTCTGAATACATCGGATCAAAAATTTCCCAATAAAAAGCCTCTACTCCCAGTTCAGAAATAAGCCCAATATTCCTATTTTCAAAAATTGTATCCCGGTCAAAATTACTTTCAGCTGACGAATACTTTAATCCAATTCGCTCAAGTTTATTGCCCGCAGCATAAAGGTCAATCAAGGCCGTATGAGCCAAACTATAAAACTTCCCCTTGTCGATACTTCCGTTTTCAAGGAGCTCAATAAACTGCCGCACTGATTTCAGAAAAGTTTGTGTTGTCTCCTTTTCCAAAAATCCCTTCAGGTCTGTTGATAGGTTTTGTGCCATATGCAATTATTATAATACACTATCTAATTTAATTCTAAATACATAATAATCCTTTGCTGTGTTAGTTATTACTACGCGAATGGGAGTTACAGAAAGGAAACTATCAACTGCATCTTTAAAAACCACATCATCCGTAATTCCAATAATTTCATATTCGCAACGGTTCACCCAGCTAACCCTGCCTTTTTTTACTTCGCCTGTCCGGCTATTTGTTTCTATTTGAATTGCATCCTGCCTGTCAATAAGAATTTTGTCTTTAGAAATGCCGGCACACATGTAAAACTTACCGTTCTTATAGCGTGTACAATCAGAGGTTGTAGTACAACTAAAAAAATTAAAAAGAACAGACAATAAGCATAGTTTTTTTTGCGTCGTTTGATATCGTTTATTAAGCACACTGCTTGGTATTCCTTGTTTTTTTCATTTGCCAATTTTTAAGCATGTTGCTTTGCTAATATAGTTATTTTCTTCAATTTTTATAAACCGGTTTATACAAATATAGTTCCCACCAAAAGATTATTTGCGCAGGCTTCTAATTTATCGCCACCTATCTACCTACCACCTGATTTATTCTTAGAGTATAAACTCATCCTCTTCAAAGTCCAGCTTGCCAATTATGACCTCATCATGTAATGAATAATAGCCAAATTTGTCGCTTTTCTTTGAATACACTCCAAAAGAGCTGTTATCAAGCCATTTGGAATTTTTAGCCATTTCATATGCAATATCATACCAAAACCAGTTTCTATTTTCAAAAAGCTTAATTTTCTTAATTTTATCACCAATCGAAAACACTAAATTTAATGTGGTTATTTTTTCGGTCTTTTCCACAATTACCTGTCCTGTTGTTTTTCTATCTCTTGCTTTTTTTGGCGGATAACTAAGCGAAAATTTAAAGTCCATTTTATGAATAGCGTCGTACGCATTTTGAAAAACCGCTCCGTCCCAATTATAAATTTCTGCTACTTCTTGAATAGACTGATGCAAGAGATCAAGAATATATTTGTATTTTTCCGTTTTAGAAAGGCCGAGATACTTTTCTTCATCGATTGAATTTGCTACATTACAAATTGAACCAAAATAATGCGGTTTACTCCACTGCCTTTCTTTGTTTAAACTAACGCAAATTCGTCCCGTTTTAGGTGGTTTGTAGCCATTAAGCATTTTATGATAAAAATCGCAAATATAATTTACCGTTACCCTAAAATCTGCACTAGCACCATTGTCTTCAATAACATTTCCGTGGTAGTAAATGGTTATATCATCAAGTGGGTGCATAAGATTGATTATATTAAACTTATCATTAAAAACATTGGCAAAGATTCGATAGCATTCCCAGTCTTAATCCGGCAATACTATTAGTCCCGCAATATTTCTGGTATTTGTTCAGCAGCCTCATTTCTTTCCAATTGGTTATTTTGCTAATATAGCTATTTTTTTATTTACCTAAAGCCATCCCTGGCCGTTTGTACAAATATATTCCTCCACAACAGCGCATTTTTACGGAATACCGTAAGAAGTATTCTGTCCTTTTAATTCAGAACCCTAACCGTATCCCTATATTCGAGGTGTTTATCTGCACTATCTAATCTAACTCTAAACACATAATAATCCTTTGCTGTGTTAGTTATTACTACGTGAATGGGCGTTACAGAAAGGAAACTATCAACTCCATCTTTAAAAACCACATTATCCGTAATTCCAATAATTTTGTATTCGCAAGGGTTTACCCAGGTAACCCTGCCTTTTTTTACTTCGCCTGTCCGGCTATTTGTTTCTATTTGAATTGAATCATGCCTGTCAATAAGAATTTTGTCTTTAGAATCACCGGCATACATGTAAAACTTACCGTTCTTATAGCTTGTACAATCAGAGGTTGCAGTACAACTTAAAAAGTTGAAAAGAACAGACAATAAGCATAGTTTTTTGAGCATCGTTTTGATATCGTTTATTAAGCACACTGCCTGGTATTACCTTACCTTTTTCAATTGTCAGCTTTTAAGCAGAGTTGTTTTGCTAATATACTCATTTTCTTAAATTTTTCTAAAACGGGATACCGTAAAAGCAGGCGGGTGCAGGTGCTTGCGTTGGTGGGACATGGTGGGTAACCTTATAGGCCGTGCCTACGGCACTCCCCCGCTCCGTAGCGTGGCTATGGCACCCGGAATCAATTCCGGCGTTGTAACTACCTGTCGATGGCCCTTTATAAAAACGGGTTAAGGTATGCTTACTGAACGAGTACCCCAGGTACCAACAGTTGCGCTGAATACACAAAAACGAGAAGCCCCGGTGCTTGCATATCGCAGTAAAAAAGCAGATACAGAATAGAGACCTGAGCTAAAGCCTTACTTGTTATTTCTTTAACCAATTGATCAGCTATATATTGGCTATTTTAGTAAATCTTAAATCCATGTTTTATCCTAATCCATATTTTTTTCCATACTCTTTTACTGTCTCCAAAAAATATGGATTGGACTTTTCTTTCAGAATTTTCAAATATTCGCTCCTGGCCTTGTCAAACTGCTTTAATTCGGCATAAGTAATAAGTTTACCAAGTGGTGCCAAAATCAATTTCTCATTGTCGAGCATATTTAAAAACGCGGCTTTTGTTTTTGTGCTTTCGAAATAGGGTAAAATATACTTTGTAAGGTTTGCTCGCATTTCCATAATCAAGCTATCTTCATCTGTCTTTTCGTTCAGATCATACCATGTGTCGTGTTGGTTTCTAATTGCTCCGATACGTTTCCGTATCAAACATTGAGTTTCACCTGGAAAAACCGGCATTTCTTTTCCATGATTATAAATCAATCCCATCCAGTACTCGGGAAGGAATAGCCCGGTGTTAATTGTAAAGTGTATGTGGTCTTTTGAATACCAGGTACTTTTTTGAATATTGATTATTTGTCCTAACCCCTCTCTTTGCAGATAAAAGTTGTTAGCCTTCTTTTTAAATCCAAGAGGTTTCAAAATTTCGTGAAACCCCTCCTTGATTAGCTTGTCAAATTTTTTTTCTGTTTCTGTCTTCATCGTTTGCTGGTATTGATCATAATCGTCACAACTAACCTGCCGATTGCTGTAACTACAAAACGCTTAAACACGGCTATCCGATAGCTTTTGCTGGTTAAAAAATTTATTAATTCCGCAACCGTCCTGGTAGTTATGTTTTAGCAGTTACAATTTTTTAAAAAATGGTTGTTTTGCTAATATACATGTTTTTTTTATTTACCAAAAACCATCTTCGGCGGTTTGTGCAAATATATTCCTCCACAACAATGCATTTTTACGGAACACCTTAAAAGCGGGCAGGTGCGGGCACTTGCATTGGTGGGCCGGGGAGACCGGCGAGTATATGGGCCGTGCCTATGGCACTCCCCGCTCCGTAGCGTGGCTATGGCATCCGGAATGAATTCCGAAGTTATAACTAGCTGCCGGGCCGATGGCCCTTGGGGTGGCGGTGCAAGTGCTGCATCGGTGAAGCCGGGAGACCGGGGGGCATATGGCCTTTATAAAAAAAAGAGCTTAACTTATTTGGCGGAACGCTCCATGCCTTACCAATCGCTCCCGAAAAACGACGAAGCCAAGTATATTTTCTTATCGGTGCTTAACTCTACTTGCCGGAATGCAGCTCTTGAACTTCTTTGAAAACTGTTTCCATTACCGTACCGTTTTTATCAACAGCCAGGTAAGAAAAACTGCTATCCCCCTTAGTGGGTGTCATTTTCCGGCTGCTGTCAGCATTGTACCACTGTGTTTGTGCCGCAAACTTAGACAGGGTATCCCTGCTTTTAAATTTACTTTGCGTTTCAAAAAAATATTCTCCTTCACCTCCCCTTCCGGCAACTTTTGTTCGGGAAAGCAGGTTGTCTTTTTTATCCAGGATATAGTAAATAAGCTGCACGCCACGCTCACCGGCGTCTTTAAGAATCACAAACTCATTTTTTGATGTATCCCTTTCCTGCCATGAATAGAGATAACAGGTATCGCTGGCAATACTTTTAAACAATGGGTGCCGGAATGCCGTAAAAGCTTTGGCCTTAAGATCGGCCCGCAACGTACTATCGCACACAAACTCTTTTTTATTTTGATACCGGAATTTGGCTTTCTGCGATTCCCAAAATGATACCGGCCGACCCTGCTCTGAAACCGCGTTGCAGCCCACAAACAAAAAAACAGCTAGTATAGACAGTACTTTCATTATAAGTTATTGATGTAACAAATATAAGTTTAAGTAAGTTAGCGGGTGTTCATTTCATGGAAAGAGCACTGCCGGGAGGAATATATATAGGCCATGCGGCACTTCTATGGACCGTGCCTATGGCACTCCCCCGCTCCGTAGCGGGCTATGGCAGCCGGAATCAATTCCTGCATTGTAACTAGCTGCCGAGCCGATGGCCCTTGGGGTGGCGGTGGTGCAGGTGCTGCATTGGTGGGGCCGGGAGACCGGGGGTATATGGGCCGTACCCCTGGCACTCCCCCGCTCCGTAGCAGGGTTATGGCATCCGGAATGAATTCCGGCGTTATAATTATTTATCGGGCCGAGGGCCCTGGGGGTGAGTGGTGCAGGTGCTTGCATTGGCGGGGTTGGGGAAACCGGGGGATATATGAGCCGTGCCTATGGCGCTCCACGCTCCGTAGCAGGGCTACGGAACCCGGAATGAATTCCGAAGTTGTAACTAGCTGCCGGGCCGATGGCCCTTTGATGTGGCGGGTGCCGGTGCTTGCGTTGGTGGGATATGGTGGCCTTTATGGGACAGATGGGTAACCTTATAGGCCGTGCTTACAGCACTCCACGTTCCGTAGCAGGGCTACGGCAGCCGGGATGAATT